>Ga0247778_1000107_pt1 | contig 143837 bp, 155 predicted proteins | sample UWRJL049202B5_FD_179939 | JGI IMG/M metagenome (GOLD analysis project Ga0247778, IMG submission 179939) | Plant litter microbial communities from Arlington Agricultural Research Station in Wisconsin, United States - UWRJ-L049-202B-5 | ecosystem: Environmental > Terrestrial > Plant litter >... | reverse complement strand
GGAACATTTTTTAAAAATTAAAAAAAAAAAAAAAAAAAAAAAAAAATAGAATTGATAAAACTAATAATAAAATTTATTTATTATCTAAATTGTACCACCGAATATTCAATAAAAACACTCGGGAGGCTAAGAAAATAATAAAAAAAAAAAGAATTCAATCATTTTATATTATAAAACAATATATTTTTTTTGTTATTTTATCAAAAAACTATTTATCAGCCGAAATAGCTAGATTATTTTATAAAATTTTTATAATTGCTCAAGAAATTTACATTCGTTACTAAATATAATCAATTTAAGGGTTTTTATTAAGTTTTTATTTTCAAAACTTGCTTCCCTAAAATTAATTTTAATATTTTTTTCCCAAAAACTAATAATTTTTTTTTGAAAAAAATTATTTTTCTTAATACAATTATTATTGCTAATAATAAAAAAAATATCTCAATTATATAAAAAGTAAAAAGGAAAATAATAATTAATTATATTATTGATATTGAGAAAAAAAATAAAACTTTAATAGGATTTATTATTAAAGGAATTTCTACTTTTATATTTAGAAAAAAAATTCAAAATATAATAAATAAGGCTTCTATTGAATAAATAATAAAAAAACGATATATAACCAAGAAATAAAAAAGTGAAAAAATGAAAATGGTAATAACTATAAGATCAAACAAAATATTATTATTATTATTATCAAAAGCCTTATTTTTTCCGTATTCGGCACCTTTGGCGAAACCTTTAATTCATTGGCCAAACACTTCTGATTGGCCAATAAATCGATTTATTGGTCAAAAGTGGATTTGGCGAATGGATCGGAACAGATGTACCATCTGTCAGGATGATAGATGAAGCTCCCGGAAGCACTACGACCTTGAGCAGACTTTCCTGATCGAGAATGAGGATCAATTGTCGCCCGAATATGTGCTCATGCCTCATATCCTTAATTCGCGTGAACCAAGCCTCTCGCATCTTTAGTATTAAGACAGTACTGGTGACAAGAGAGACGGGACATACCGTAAAAGCAAAAGATGGGTAGTTTGGAAGTCCAAAGGGTGAAATTGCCCAAATGCTCAACATTGGGTGAAGGTATGCAGATAGCCTAAGAGTGTAAGGGTTACGGCAAGGAGCCCGACTGCATCATCTCTCCCCTAGGCTCCTTCATCAGAGATCCATCTATCTCATCCTTCTTGATAACCAGGATCACCTCGGCTAAGAGGCTGAGCTGAGTACTATTGTCGCCCTTTCCCGGACAGCTGCTATTCCGTTGGATCAGTCCATATTTTGAACGACAAGGTAAGTTAAGGACCACCATCCTATTTGCATAAATTCCAAAACGCCTAGGAACCACGTCAGTTGACGTATACTCAAACCACTCTGATAAATCCAATTTTGCCACAGACATGATTCTGCCTTGCCATGTTTCGGATTTCCCAACTGGAGGGAACCTTGATACTCGCATCTTCGCCACTGGATGAATCACGCCAGTCGTGGTGCTAACCCTGGTCTGCATGACTTTCCCAGCTACGCAGGGCAGAGCATAGTTGCATCGTCCCATTTCCAGCGTAACTTGGCCCACGCATGAACTTTAAGTGCTAGACGCCAGCTCCGAGGCCCCTCCATTAGTGCGGCGTTGCTGCCAAGATGACTCTTCCGTGTTGCTTGCGTGGCTCTCCAACTGTGCGTATCCATGCTTCTTGCCTGGAACAGTCTTGCTATTTTGTAAATCTCGCAATAGCCAACCTCGCTGCTGCATGAATCTCAAGGGGTCTAGATGACGCAGAAGCCATCTGAGATGAAGCTACTTGCTTCCCTGCATGATCTCATCACCTCCGCCTTACACCTTTCCTTCTCGCCGTCAGTCCTATTGCTGAAGTGATTATGCCTTGCCTTGTTATCCTTGCACGAAATTATCTGCCTCTTGGGAAGACAGAATCCTGGTATAGCCCTTGTGATTTCGCATCTGCACGAATTTCATCATGCCAATTAAGCATACCGGCTCTTGTGTGAGTAATATCTTGCTCAGGGAAAGTAGCTGTTGGCGTTGTATGCTGGGTAGTAGAAGCATGTGGGGCGTTAGGCATTGGCCTTAGATTTTGAGCTGTCGTCCTTCTGGCCCTTTGGAAGTGGACCGAATCGTCGTTCGACTATTATTGTATATTATTGAAGGCATTCAGATAGGACGACTTATGGCAGAAAGGAGTTGAACGGTATAGAGTGATGTTGAATCTGACGTTCGCTTACGCTAGGGGGTACAGCCCTACCTAATAGGGGGTCCTGTTTCGGCCGCCCCTGCCTTGCTCCTTCTAATTTTAACAGGCGGTAGTCGTAGCCGAGGAGCCCAAACGAGTTCCTTGGGCGCTAAAAGGGCCCATTCAGGCTGCCGCCGTCCACTATTGCTCACCACTACTCACCCGCAGCCTACCTTCGCCTCACCCTTACTCACCTCCAGTACCGCCGGTAAAGCAGCCCTAGTCACCTTTCCGAACAGAAACAGATTCTCTTCACGTTAGGATTGGGGTGTGATAACCGGCTGTTGTTTCGCGCCAATCCTCACGATTGTCCTCAGGGGGACCGAGTCGGCCCCTAGGGGAACCCGAACAGGCCCCCTCTCTCTCCCAGCACGCGTTAAGCGCTAGCAAAATGGATACACCAGCGGTAGAGGGCCGATTTTTGCTCCGTTCCCAACGCTAGTGCCTTGTGGGCGAATTTGGCCTTCACTCTAGAGCAAAACCACTTTGTAATCAAGGAACCTTGCTCTAAACTATTTTAGATTCAGAGTACTACAATTACAAGTATATCGGTTGGAACCAATACACCTCGAAGTGATTGCATTTAAGGTAGGATTCCTTAAAATACTATGAGACCGCGTGTATGCTATATTTATACTTTATGGCAAAGCAATCTATATTATACTACTACGCAGGACAGGGGGTTAGACAAATCGGCATCGAGATATCGCTTTTCTGCTCTGTCCTCAAACAACTACAATCAACTCTCATAAAAGCATAGGCCTGTCAATATTCTCTAAATACTATTGAAACTACAGCGGAGATTTTAGACCGGTGTTAGGAGATATTCAATAAGATCGAGGCAATAGTTTAAAATAGACATTCAAGCGATCAAAGGTCCAATTACTGAGGAAAACCTCGGAATCATGCAAAATAACGTTGCACATAATGTTGTCGACGCTTGAGCTTACTCAGAAGATTGCGACTAGTAGGTCAGTATATAAGTAGTCCTAGACAAAGTCGGCTTATTCCAGACTCGAATCTCGACACTCGAAACCGAAGCAGAAGATAAGCAAGACGAGACGACAACTCGTAGTCTGATAATTGCGCATTAATACACTATCGACACTCTCCAGAGGAAGTATTACAGCGACAGCAGCAGACTGCGGAGGGCGACTTATTATAATCTTCTCTAACACCAGGAACACCTCCCTTAGATCGGATTATCAGAGGATAGCCAGGACACAAATCTTCTCGGCCATTCGACAGCCAGAATGTCCGGTTCCCATCCCCTACCAAGTATTTGGCGGCTAAGAGAGTTTTACTTTGGATTAATGGTTTAATCTTTGATAACGGCCCAGTTCTATTGGAATTTCGATGGCAGTATGCTCCAAGCACCATTTTAGGATTGGGATGATCCAATCCTACGGGTCACCTCAGATACTTCGGCCATGATCCGAATTATTGTTATAGAGTTAGTCCTCCTTTAGTTCTATATTGATTTATTAATTGAAAACATCCTGCATGCCTCCTGAATTTCGCCCCCGCTAACTTATTCCGCTCGATATAGGGACAATTGAAAGCAGTAAGGGCTTTAGTTAAGGGAGTGTCCCAACAAGCTGATAGGTGGCTCCCTCAGGTTAGGTTTAGGGTGTTAATTAAGGCTATTCGAAATTATCAGACTTCAAAGGCCCCGTAGAGTGACAACTCTCAAAGCTCTCAGAGGTCTCAAATCTATTATTAATATATTTCTACAAACGAATCAGCCCATGAAGAGCTTGAAGTGCTTTAGTAGATTAAATTTGTTCCCTTGCACGTTTTACATGTATCTAATTGATACCTCCCTTATTTTTCCATTTCTGTCATTTCTATAGAGAAATCAACAAAAGCTCGATCAGAGACAAATTGCTGGTAAAGTACGAACATATGAGGTGATTTCACCTTCAATCAAGCGTCTTTATCGTATTTTAAACTCCCGGTTATCCCAAGTCTCCTTTCTGTTGCCTACTGAGTGGCCTTCGACTTCTACCAAACCTCGTAGTAGATGTGTTCCATCCGCCAAAGGCCGCACGGCATAAAATGTTGATCGGGAACCCAACCTTACAATTAAATCGCCAACTTTGACACCATTAATCCCAACAGGGCCAAGTGCTAACCATCCATCCGTGGTGCTCAAGAGCTGACGCCCTTGATTGTGGACGTATAATTCAGAGCTCCATTTTTGCTGCGCCCAGTGATGTATTAAAGCTACCAATTTATCACGGTTCTCCCATGTCCATTCCATCAAACCAGATTCCATGTCCAACAAATCCTTTTCTTCTACTTGGTCTAGCTGAAAGGCTTTATTGATAGATTTCCACTGGCTAAACCAGAAATCTCGAGGATCCGGGGTTTGGGTTCCATCTACTTCAGCTTTTCTTGTCTCATAACAAGCATGAATGCGATAATCGGAGAGAGAACTTCCATTATATTGAAGCGCGGCTTGACCGTTATGAGATTGGATGATATCTAGAATCCATTTTTCCAGTAGCCATGGATTGCTCTCGTAGGAGAGCATTCCTCCCTGGACTGAGGCAATAAATGTGAAATCATGTACCTTGGGCGGGCATGAATCGACAATTAGATGTCCTTCCCGGATGATAGGACTTGGTTGAAAATGATACATCTCAGCTCGGGAAATGATAGATGTACAATAGGCTATAGAATCCAGTACTTCACCGCATACTGAGAGAAGGTCGCCGTAGATTTTGAATGGAGGAGAAATGAAATTGTCTTCGGTACCGTATGGGTCATGGTCCGGATCATTCTCCTCCGAAAACTCCAGTGCATTGCACCAAGGGGAAGAGCATGTAAAATCTGGTACCCAAGATGGCGTTCCCGGTATGTGACTCAGCGATGGCGGCAAAAATTTCTCTAGAAGAACAAGTCCCATTTTCTGAGAAAAGGCTGTCATCATAGCTTGTCGATAAGCATGTCCAGCCCCCAGAGAGTAGTTTGGTTTCAACCATCTTTGAGTAGCGTCATTTGTCAGTGACAACAGCGCTACGATGCGATCAGTTGGATCTCGTGCTTTAGATCTTGAGAAGGTGATCAGAAGAGATGTCAAGGAACTCTTAAGCTTTAATTCCTTAGCTTTCAAATGGTACAGTGCTTCTGAAACCCAAACACCGGCTTCATCATCCTCATATCCTAAGTGTATGATACCTGGATATTTATATGACAGATTCCCTTTCATGTCCGAGATCTGAAGGATAACGTTGAGAATCCGATCACATGGCAGCTTCAGGCACGCTCGAATGTAACGAGCAGCCATAGAAAATATGTTCCAGCTGCATCTGTCTGCTCCGCACAGAACGTCAGCGGTAGGAGATAAAACTACCTCCTGGAGAATCCATAAGCGCTGGAAATATGTTCGTGAGAAAAGATTGTAAAGGCCATCCCTGAAATCTCCATTTACATCCTCAACGAGCTTGGACTGCGTCTTCAATAGATCTTGAAGCTTCGTCTCCCATTCGGATTGGATCCGGAGAACTGTGCCAAGTACCGAAGCGGCCGGAGGCACCAGATAATTGCGTTTCGATTCTTTGCGATGATAATCTCGAAGGTAATTTTCTTTCTTGATCTCAAATTTCTCTTGTTCTTGTGCAAGATCTTGTAATGTCGCCATTGCTTTCGTCGTACCTGGCCCTGCTTCACCTAACCAAATCAAGGCCTTGTGGCAAAACTTGTAAGTTTCGCCCATCATCGCGACTTGCTGTGTTTTTTCCTCCATATCTTCTTGATTGATGCAAATTGCATCGACCCACAGATATCTAGGGAGCGTCGAAAATCTGAGTCTTCTCAAGGCTGCCAATAGGTTTGTAGTAACTAGCATAATGCTTCTGTCACACTGGATTGAAAACGAGCCTTTGGTTTCCCCCTACTCATACGACAAGGCCTGATACGCTGGTGCTTCTTGTAGCGTAACATGGTGCAGATGGACGTGAATTTCTTCACCATCACGCTCAGGTAGGAGCTCGATAATTCGTATAGAATTATGACTCGAAAGGGGCTTGTATTTGTATTCAGTACTAATATATTCAGCGCGGCTAGTAATTTCAAAGTCCATGTCGAAGTGCAAGTAGGATTGTTTCAATATTGGAGATTGCGACTCTCAAGTTCAAACGAATGTCCTGGTCTCGATGATGTGAGGCAGATACCGTTGGTACAGCAACTTATTTTTCTCCCAGTACACTCCAAAGTGTTCACAATAAAGTCAATCCTGAAAAATTGTAAGCAATATACTCGCGTTCGAGATAGATAACCCATTCTAGGCACCCAACCATATTTGACTAGGCTGCCATTCGAGCCCGACTCGTTGGGCAGAAATCGCTAAGCTATATCTGATTTAGCGGCAGCGGAGCAGCGAAGGAGACAAGGATCCTCTTACGTCTTTAGCTTACATTTTGTAGCTAGTAGCAATTATAGCCGGGGATTCAAACGGGTTGCCTTCTTGCTTGCGCCATGCTCACTTGCTTAGCCTGACTCAGGTTGCCTCACGGGGCTCAAACACAGCTCAGGCTGAAGCACCAGTAGCTCAAACCCAAAGATGGAAATGGAAAATAGTCATGTCAACATTCCGAAGTAAGACTCTTTAATATTATACGATATCCTGTCTATAGAAGTATAAAACGTATTCCCCATTCTTTCTTACCATTTGTGATGTTACGAAGACTGTACTTTGCCTTATTTATATAAGTAATCAAACGCCCGAAAGTTACCTCGGACATTAACCGAGTCGAGGATTTATAATCTGATCTTTTCTGCTTTTGTGGGAATTATTTTAAATATATATATCGCCTACTTTAACAGGGTAGTTGTTGGTATATATAAGCGCAAGTTTTAAAAGCGGTTTAAGCTATGTTAAGAATGAATCTAAAATAGGGGAAAATATCCCAATCTTATTAATAATTACTTGTGGGAGAGGACACCAATCTAAGGAGAGAAGAGGAGGATTAAGAAAGGGAAGTTCCTTTATACCGAAAGAGTTCTAGTCACGTATAAATCATTTGTATCACGTTGTGGTCAGAACAATTACATACGATCGTATATGATCAAAATTAAATAAACTCTGAGAAGGTTAAAGTCACTCTTATGTAATAATTTTGAATTAGCAATACCCAGAAAGTTGAGACTAAGTCATTTTACGTAGTCAGGTGCGACTTGACTCAAGGGGATCTAAACTGGCTCTGGCAGGGACGCTTACTAGCTTAACAGGGGAGCGAGAACGGATACTATCACGGCATTTTAATAGATTCGAAAAGTTGGGTTGAGGCTAAATTATTATTCAAATCAGGCTTAGCATCAGATTCGAATTCGATTCCTAGGAAAATTCGTATAAGATTTACAAGAGAACCGGAACGGATTTCTTGTTTTGCCGATTTCTCCAGGAAACTGTAACCGGTTCACAAGGGAACCAGAACAGGCCGCCAGGGTAGCAAAATGGATCCCTATTCTTAGTGCTCAGGATCCTCACTCTCAGCTCAGGTTAAGGCAGCGACTGCTCAGGTCCAAAGACGGAAACGGACTTTGGTAGGCTCAATTGTCGTCTAAGATTATTGCGGAAATCTTAAGAACTAAAAGTTAGTTCTCGATTTACCGTGTGACGGTACGTAAGAGATACAGGCGCGAATAAGTCGAGTGTAGGGTCCAGAATTAGCCCCAAAGAATTCTTGACTGACTTTGTCCAATTGTAACTGGCGGCCGTCCTAGCGGAGGAGCCGAAACTTGTCGCCTTCGACTCATCCAAACCTGTCGATAAAGCAGCTCTGCTCACTTTCCCGAGCGTAAACGGAATTTTTTCGTGTCAGGATTGGCGTATGGTAATGAGCTATTGTCATCCCCCTCATAGCCAAACTTTACATACGAGCTAGAACACAGATCTATTGTGTGCATATAACTTGATTCTTCTCATATATTCCGAGATTTAGTAGTAGAAACAAGAATATAATTGAATCAGGCGCAAATTCCCCGGATTCGGATTCATGACTCAATTAACTCACGAGGTCTTGGAAACTTATATTGAACCAGCCACTACAATGCGTAGGTTTTCTAGACTTCATTTGATATTCTGGACAGAAGATGCGATGGCCAGAATAAATGAGAATATCAAGAATTTACGGCTTCAACGCACTGATTTTGAGACAGAAGTTCAGGGGTTAAGTTTAGAACTTGAAGTTCTGAGCTCATTGGAAATTAGAAACATTAACTTCGTTCACTTCAAACGATTGCATCCACACAACCCCGGTCTACTCGCTGTGAGACTTCTCCGGACATAAAATGGCATCGCATTCCGCTCTGATTGACTCAACAAACCAATATTCGATGATTTCTGTCGCAGGACTATGTTTGTGAGCTCCCTCGACGAGGAAATCAGGAGCATCATAGTGGAGGAACCAAATGCCAGGCTTGGGGGACCATTCAATTGCTAAAAAGAAATACGGATATATTGGGGGCAAAACTGTTGCTGTCAAGTGTTATTTGTCGTCAATTCATCTATACTGTCAAAGTCTCGCAACCGGAGAGAGTACATTCAGAGCTTGAACACCTCAACTATTGATACAGAATTAGGTTCCCACGAGAGCATGCCGCAGGCTGAACAGTGAAAATAATGGATACCACGTATAGCGTTTCAGCCCTTCTTCGACTAAATTCCATACTCCTTCTGTTATGAACGATTGTTCGCTTTTTATACCTACTTCCAACGTTTCGATCAACACAATTCAACAACTGCAATAATTCAAGCTTGCTTTTTAGAAACAACACCCATTAACTCCAAGTCGCAACGAGATAGGAAGTATTTGAAATTGAGAATAGTTCAATGGTTTCGGAGATAATGTATAATAACCAGATGGAGCAGTTTACGGTACTTGCTTGTGGCGTAGAACATCACCGGCAATGAGTGTTTCAAAGGGTATTCCGCGTTGAGACTTTCAACGGCTTCGAAGGGTAAGGTGATTCACGCGCTTTACAGTATTAGAAACCAAGACATTGCTGTCAACTACCGACTTCTGTCGCACCAAAAGCTACTGTCAATCATATCCTACTCGCCCCCCAACTCTACTCATGCTACAAACCAAGCCAACTCACCAACCCCAACGACCAAAATTGCTACTCTCCGATTCTTCAAATGAATTTTGAAGCAAGAAACCCATGTTTTCTATCCCGTTTGGTCGCTTTTGACTAATTTCTTCAAACGAGAAATCGTCGACTTGGCTTTTATACCCTCCGCCACGTAGCTGATGAATCAAACTCACACCTCGCACTAACTAACTACACAGATCAAAACCTCTAAACTAAGTATATAAACCCAACACATCCTCCTGTTTCGCAACTCCAGTGCTGACAAAGCAATTCGAAAGACACTTCGATAATATTATATACTTCCGCTTCACTCTTTGGAATCTTTTCAATACAACCGAGTGAAATGGTCATTCCACACACACTTCAAACTGAGAACTCCTTATGCATAAAAGTAATTCCAGTTCTTTCATTCTCGGAAAAGGTTTGCTGTCAAATATTTTTTGCAGTCAACTCACCCTCTACTCTCAAACCCCACTCCACCCACCATTCCCCTTCTTTCTTCTAGAATATATCAGCAATGTCCATCTCCCCCAAAATCCCCAAACACGCCCCCTCACATCTCCTTCCCAACCTCACCATCCACCCATCCAAACCTGACCAGCAACACGTGTCACCATTTCCTCTCCCAACTTCTTCCCCGATCCCCATTCTCGATACTTTTATACCCTCCTCCGCCACCCGATCGATCCCATCCCAAGCCCTACAGTCACGTGCCCAGCATCCGAGGCGCAGCATGCGATCCTTTCCCTTTTAGGAGTACTCTGGCAAGTGCGGTTATGAGGGTAAGAAGGTGGTTAGCCTCTGCACTGCAATTTTAGCGTCTACGGACCGGACAATTCCTTAGAACCGATAAATACAGCAATGAAACTCACTAACTTTTTTCTTTCGTAGATTGCTATGTAGTGATGTATTCAGATAAAAGCAAATCCCTAAAAATTAACAATCAACCTCCGAATTTATTTCCCCTTTCTTTCTCCCTTTTCCCAAGAATTCAAAGACCTTTTCTTCGTACCGCTGGAGGAGAGAATGTTGGAGGTTAGTAATAAACCCAGCCTTGCTTACCACACTGTGAGCGCACCGACCACTTTTTTCGTCGGCTTGGAGGGCGCGTGTATTAATACGCTGTGACAAGCACTGCAATTTTAGCGTCTACAGACAGCCCAGCCCAGCCCAGCCAGGTGACAGCGGACGAAGACGGAGAGACACATTTAGCCTGAATACGACTCAGCCGCCGCATGTCGTTGCGGCTCATCCTCGTTCTCGCCCTACATCTCGGCCCTATTGAACCCTGTCCTGTTACAAAAACACTCCGTTTCCGTCTCCGTTCGGTTTGGGATGCGGCATTTATCTTCACTTCACTCACGTCACTACAAAACGACAATTCCAAAGAACGCGTATTCATATGCAATCAAGCGATTTATTTAACGTTAACGGACGGGACGGTAAAAACTATGCTCATGCTCTCTCTAACTACAATTCCCCATTCCTTTCGTTTCCATCCCCAGCAAAAAGCATTTAAGCCTGGTAAGTACTCGCACTAACATTGCCACCCCTCCCCGTCCAATTAACATGAATGTTCTCACCATCCTTATACTTCTCATTCGCGTGCTCCGGCTTAATCTTAAACGTATGGGCACCAAAGTAATCGCGTTGAGCCTGGAGCAAGTTCGCCGGCAAATCCTTGGTACGGTAACCATCGAACCAGCTGAGAGCGGTCGAGAAGGCCGGGGTGGGGATTCCGAGGAGAGCGGCCTTGGAGACGACGTCGCGCCAGCCGGGTTGGGCGGTGTGGATGGCTTTGTTGAAGAAGTCGGAGAAGAGGAGGTTTTGGAGGTCGTTGTTTTGGCGGTAGGCGGCGGTGATGTCTTTGAGGAAGACGGAGCGGATGATGCAGCCGCCGCGCCACATGAGGGCGATGGAGGGCTTGTTGAGCTTCCATTTGTATTCCTTGGCAGCCTGTTTTTTTGTGTTAGTGATGTTTCTGTAAGGGGAGGGAATGTGCGTACCTCTTGCATGAGCATGAAACCTTGGGCGTAGGAGATGATCTTTGATGCGTACAAAGCTTGCTCCAAATCCTCGAGGAATTGCTCCTTGTTGCCTTCGAACTTGTTGGATCTACCGACGAACTCGAGGACCTTGGAGGCTTCGGTACGCTCGGCCTTGATGGAGGAGAGACAACGGGCCAAGACGGATTCGGCGATCAAGGTGACGGGCATTCCGAGGTCGAGAGCGTTGATGGCGGTCCACTTTCCGGTTCCCTTTTGTCCAGCAGAGTCGAGAATCTTCTCGAGGAGAGGAGTTCCGTCCTCATCGTTGAAGTACATAATATCGCGGGTGATTTCGATTAAGAAAGAGTCCAAAACACCCTTGTTCCATTTTGTCAAAACATCACCGATTTCCTTGTCTTGCATGCCCAATCCACGCTTCATGATATCGTAGGCCTGAAAATGTTAGCTGAGTCAATGGCATATTTCCATTGGAACGTACCTCGCAAATAAGTTGCATGTCACCGTACTCAATACCGTTGTGAACCATCTTGACGTAGTGACCAGCACCCTCATCACCAACCCACTCGCAACATGGCTCGCCATCAGACTTGGCCGCAATGTCCTGGAAGATGTTCTTGATAAATGGCCAAGCCTCCTCATTTCCACCAGGCATGAGAGAAGGACCATATCTCGCACCCTCCTCACCACCGGAAACACCGGTACCGACGAATCGGATACCCTTGCCTGCCAAGTACTTTGTTCGTCGGTTGGTATCGGGGAAATGTGAGTTGCCACCATCAATGATGATGTCGCCCTTCTCGCAGTGGGGCAGGAGAGTCTCGATGAAGTCGTCGACGGGCTTGCCGGCCATGACGAGGAGCATCATACGGCGGGGCTTCTTGAGCTTGCTGACAAACTCCTCGATGGAGTGGGCGCCCTCAATGGACTTCCCCTTGGCTTCATTGGCGAGGAAGTGGTCGACCTTGGAGACGGTTCGGTTGAAGGCAATGACATTGTAGCCGTGGTCCGCAGCATTTAGGATCAAGTTCTGACCCATAACAGCCAGGCCGATGAGGCCGAAGTCACCTCTGGGCGCATTGTCAGTATTTGCAGCAGCAGATGTGAGAGTGTCCGGAGTTCCGCGCGCAGTGCCGCCAATGTTGATGCTGGCTAGACGTCGCTGCGCGCTGGAGGCGAGGGAAAAATACTGTCAACTGGGGAAATTCTGGGCTGGGGATAAAGGAAAGACGGGTCATTGATTCTCCAGGTGCTACACGCATTGAGCTGTCGGCGCCGCTGGTGGTGCAGCCAGCAAACGTCGTTGACGATAGCGATGGTGGGGTAATCTGTGTAGGAAAAACTGTACTCACGTTGGGCTAGCCATGGCGGTGATCTTGGAGGGGTAGATGATCGGTAGAAGAGGGCGTAGATAGTTCTACTTCCTGCTGCACGAGAGGAAGCGTAGATGTAAGATTGTAGAGGGAGAGGAGGAGACGTGGATTGTTTTGAAGGAGGGAAAGAAAGAAGTTTGCGAGTGACGAAGTAGAAGTGGCAGAAACGCAGTGTGCTTGCTAAAGCAGACAGGCTGGGCCGGCGACTAATGCGTTGGAGGGGTGTTGATCCCGTTTCTGCTTAGTAGCCAGGCGCAGACGCAAAACAACCGGGTCCATCCAGGCCTTTTTGAGGCACCTTCAGACGACAGGAGTATCACCGCGGACGGAGACTTGCAAGGGAATCTGAGCGGAAATGGGCATCGAATGTTATTTGGTTTTTCTACGGTTACAGGAAGAATCGGAAATGTATTCTGCTTGTCTTTCTCTCTCTCCGCAATGGCAATTGAGGGCATTTCCACTCTGTCTCTTGCATGCTGGCTGATTATTCATATTGCCCTCTTCCCTCTTCACCCCCACTTCGGGCCTTCTTCCGACTCATGCTCATCCCACCAAATAAGGCAGAATGTGACGTTGGTTTAAGGCATCAACTATCATGTGATACTAGATCACATGTTCAGCCCACCTTGTTTTGTGCCAAGCCTTCCGATTGAGCCGCAACAACATCACCATCTCAAAATTTCCACTGTCGCATCACACTTTCCCATCTACAACTCCAACATCACAATTCCACACCTCTCACGCCACACTGCAGTCTCGAGTCTAGGAAACCACTGCGTCGCAGGCGCAAAGGTACGTCTCAACGACTTCTGTCAAACAAAAGACCACCAATTCATCATGTCCTACCCTCCCCCTCCAGGTCTCCCCACCACCTCCTCCTCCGCACATCCATCTCTCCCCGCACGTCCACCGCCATCCGCCTTACCTCCCAGACAAGCATTCAACAATGCTGCCGCGCGACCAGCTCCAGCATACGGTGGATTCGCGCCTCGAGCCGTAGCCTCGCAAGCACAGCCATCCTATAACAGCTATCCACAACAATCATACCCCCCACAACAGCAATATGGAGGCTACGGCGCACAACCCCAAGAAGCCTCCTACGGTGCTGCGCCTCAAATCAGAAATCCATTTGCGCCACCGAGTGCTGCCGGTCCTGCGAGATCAGCATACGAAGAAGATCCAGATATGGCGGCCCAAATCGCACAATGGCAATCCGCGTACGCCTCGAAGGATAGCCAACCCACCTCCTCTACGTCCGGCTACACGGGCCCTGTACGTCGTGACCCCTCTGCTCCAGGTCAAGCAACTTCGGCAAATGCTGCTCCTTTAGGTGGCGGACGCGAGATGTCTTCTGCAGCTATGTCTTCGGCCGCGCATACGGACTCGGGAGTAGCAAACATCGTTTCGGATTCGAAAGACCCGTCTCAAAAAACCGTTGTGCGATCTGGAGGTGGAACTACGTGGACGGATGGCTCGCTTCTCGAATGGGATCCCTCACATTTCCGCCTCTTTGTGGGTAATCTGGCTGGTGAAGTTACAGACGAGTCGCTCTACAAAGCCTTTTCTCGCTGGCCCTCCATCCAAAAAGCCCGAGTTATTAGAGACAAGCGAACGACGAAGAGTAAAGGATACGGATTTGTGGCTTTCAGTGATGGTGATGAGTTTTTCAGTGCTGCCAGGGAGATGCAGGGGAAGTATATTGGAAGTCATCCTGTCTTGTTGCGGAGAAGCACAACGGAAATCAAGGCTGTTACGCCAAAGGATAAGAGACACGGGAAGGGAAATAAAAACAAGGGGGGTAATAAAGGGAAGGATGGGGATCGGACGGGCGCTGGTGTGCAGAAGCCGGGTAGCAAGACGAAGGGTGGACTCAAGGTTCTGGGATAAGGGATTGCCGAAAACAAGAAGAGAATAGAGCGTGGAGTTGCGGAGTTTTTTGCAAGTACATATTTTCTCGTTGTTGACAGTGTATAGACTTAATATTCAGCAGAGATAGCAATCGAATAGACATGCAATTCTGCAGAACCCAGCGCTTCCCACCACTTAAGCTTTCATCCACACTCTATCAGGGGTGATCATTGGTAGAAAGTCAAGTAGTCCTTGGTTTGTCGGGTAAGCGAGGTGTGCCTGCTTGCATATGCCTCCTTCCTTCACAGCCTCACGAACAACTCATCTCCTACCTTTTCTTCCGTCGCGAGGCTCTCACTACAAACAAAGTCTTCATTTCCCCTCAGCCCCTTCGCCGCTTCACCCATATCGCATCTATACAATCAGCACACTTCGATGATTAACCATGTCTTTCGGCTGGTCAGCCGGTGACATCGTCGCCGCCGTGCAGCTGCTCTACAAGATTGGTACCGCCTTGAAAGACACAGACGGAGCAGCATCCGATTACCAAGATGTTTCCTCCTTCTTCGAAACCCTTTCTTCGACGCTGAGATGCTTGAACGCATGTCAAGCTATTCCTGTTGACGCCGAGATCGCTGCCAACTTGCGCGAGCACTGCCGGCAAATACAAGCTCCATTGCAAGCCTTCCTCTCGGACATACAACGAGATTTTGAATCAGCGCTCGGTCGTAATTGTACGAGATCCAAAGCGCTCACTGCTAAAAGGAAGGTACAATGGGCTTTGTCTACCTCAAAAAAGGCGAGGGCTTTACGGGAGAGGATCTCTGGGTCCGTTGCTGCGATTACGGTCATTCTTTGCCAACAAATGAAGTTGAGGCTCCCTGCTCTCTATGGGATCAAAAGCTAATGAGATTAAAGCCAAACCATCTCGCAGATGCCTCTGGAAATCCAAAATGGAATGTCGCATACCATAGATACTTCGATCGATACGAAGTTTGCGCCTTTGACAAGATCGATTGGGACCGAAGTCGTGGCTCAGACGAAAGCTTATATGGGTCAAGCTGCGGCTAATATCGTGGCAAGCACACATGTTGAACTTCGAAACCATTCTGCGAAAGTAGACGGGACGAACGCTGGTCTATCAAACAAGTTGGACGATCTCTCTGCGCACCAAGATGGAAACTGCGACCACATTATCCGAGCGATACAAGACCAATCCGAGCAGAATAGAGGCCTAATACAGGACAATATTCGAGACGGCCATGATAATTATGCAACGGTTCTAAGGGGGCTAGAAGAACTATCTGCCGCTCAAAATTCGTCAAACGAGGTCGTTATTCACAGGATAAAAGCGACCGCTCGAGAGACCTCGGAAGCGATTCAAAATCAGGCCCACGAAAATATTTCAATTCTAGAACGAAAGATGGATGATATGAACACTCTAGTTCAGTCGATCCAACTTTTTATGCGTGGTCTGGCAACCGCCCAAATGTATCCCAACCTTGGGATATCAAATCCCGAAGTCGCAACGGCAATTACTGGCTTGGTCAAAGGTCTTTGGATGGTATTATCCAGTATATACGCTTTACTCAGATCATTCGTGTAAGTCGAAGGACCCTCGCTATTCGTCCAGGGTAAAGGCGCAACTAAAGCTCACGTAGGAACATTGTGGGACCCATACTTTTAATGTTTCGCCACATTAGCGTCCCGCCCTTTTTGATCGCCGGCGATCATTTCCTGTTCGTGGATTCCCTTGGACGTCGAAATTGGCTTTCTTGCGATCAATATCAATACTGGTGGGTATGGAGTTTTAATCCCAAGCATAAGTCTCTGAATGATTCGCTGACGGTGAGACACTCTCACAGGAATTCTTCGACTTACTGGTTGAAAACATACTTACGCGGCGCCTGTGGCCTGGGAGTCTTTCTAATGCCGAGTTTAATTTCTTAAACGGGTACACTGGAGTCAAAATATCGGTATGGCGCGCCGCTATTCAGCCCAGTTGTAGGATTGTGATGGCTAGGCTCGTGGAACAAAAACTTCTAGACGGAAAGGGGTGTGTTGATTCTTCTTGCTCTGGTAGACTCAGTAATAACCAAAAGTGGAAGGATTTGCAGATTTGGTATTTTCTCCACATATAGACAACTGGGTAATTTGTGCTCAACTAACGAATCATAGTAATGTGTGTGGGATGCTTTTGTCTACAACAGGATCTTCCAGCCGGTAGCTCCGGAACAGACTTTCGAGGAGCCTATGCTCGAGGACAACTTTTAGGCGACTTCCAATGCTTTCCGGAATCATCATTAGTACACAGCCAGCTTTGATAAATGTCACTCGACAGCATCAAAGTATTTAGGAGAGTTCTTCACAGCAATAGGCTGACCAATCTTTCAACAAACCTTCGGTTTTCGAGTTTTTGCAGTTGGTCGGTGATTCTGGCCTTTGGGATCAAATGGTATTTGCAAGCTCGCAGGATCGCCCGTGGCCTCGGAATATATAATAACATATACTGACATATAACTAGAAAGATTGAATCTACCATTCAAACAATGATCTGATTTGTTGTGAGACATCGAGATTCAAGTATGGACATAGCGCTGGAATCTTGAGTCCCACTTTGCTCATCCCAAGCTAGAATCGTCTTCACTAACTCTAGCTTGCACCCTGTCTAGATCTTGTTTACATACCTTTCTTTTACAAATAGAACATGTGGCAAATTACGGTTGATAACATCAGATGGTCACGAGAACAGGAATGGCTTGTCTTGGTGGTAGAGTGGCTTATGGCTTTGAAGGTTGTTCATGAGATATAGACGCCGCTGATATCTTTCTCGAGGATGCGACGAGGGAGTATCAAGTCTTTTAATTGTCTCAATTCTACCGAGACTCTCAGCTCAAGACATAAGCAAGAGAAATGGAATCAAAACTGATACTGGATATACAATACCTGACTAAATATTCCAGGATCAAAGCTGATTGTCTTGTAGCTGGTTTATTCCCTGGGCAAATCAACCCAGGACTCTTCCGAACTCCGTTTCCAGTGACCTATATTTTTTCTTAACCTGTGCCTCCATACAATCTGGGGATTTCTTTCGGGTCAAGATATTCCGCATTAGCATTCTTCATCCGCCATCTCTGGCGCTTGCCCTTCATGACCGCTTCTCGTAATTCCGGGGGCGTCGTCCGGATTTGATTGAGTAGCCGGATACTCGCGAAATTCCAGGCTATGGCGGAACACCCGATAGGGAGCAGGACTATGATGGGTACGATGGCGATCCAGCTGGCATCGTAGTCGCATTTTGGTCCGGAGGTGGCTGTGGTGGTGGTTGTGTTGGTGGAATTGTTTCCTGTGTGTGGGGGGACGGCGGTGGCTAGGGTGAAGGTTAGGAGGAGTGGGAGGGAGAAGATAGAGAGAGTTGACATTTTTCGTTTTGGGGTTGATTTGGCGGATGGGACGGTTTATATACTGTTCCAGATCAGTGAGCGTACTATTTTTCGATCCTGGGAACTTACACTAATTGAGGTGATTGGCGGCGGCCAGTGCTGTCTCGGCTCGAGGCAGAGGAGTATGTGCGTGTTGGTGTGATGCAACACGGCCTGTTGATGGTGTTCGACGATGTAGATGAGAATGTGAAAGTGAGCCGCGAAATTCTCGGGCACTATTTGGATTAAGCAGATGCGGAATGGAAAAATGGCGGGGTTTAGCCGGGAAATTGAACCTGGGCCCTAGCCATCATTAGTTTCCGCATGGGCGTTGGATTCTAGCCTTGGAAACAACGAACGTGCTAGTACCTACTATTACGCTACGAGAGAAACGATTCGATCCTGCATTTTGTGTGTGGTCTTACAGCAGCCCACCCATACATGGCCACATTGGAATGTCAAATCCCCAGATCGCAACGGGAGCAACTGGCTATGTCAAACGAAAGCGTATTGAATTTTAGTGAGAGTTTTGCTATATTTCCGAGCTTTGTTCACCAAGCACAGAGATATCAGTCAAGAGACTCCAACTTTCAGGGCGTCAGACTATATTGAGCCTCTAGCTGCAGAGCCCAAACGTCTGCACTCCTCTGAAGCTCATAGTCACAGTAATTTGAATAACCCTTCGCCGATTTCCTGTGAGCGTGTTTGGAGCCTTTGCTTTGCATAGATGCATACGGACGTACGATAAACCAAACTAGCCTTTACGTTTTCCACCTCGAACATTACCCCCTCGAGCACCTCCCCCTCGTACAGTACCTCCACGCCCACCACTTCCTCGTGTACTCCCCCCTCGCGTATTAGCTTCTCGCCCACCTTTTCCGGGGATGTTATTGCCTCCCGGGGGACTTTTTTGAGAATTATTTGCCTTGGAACCACCCCCCCTGGAAGAGGGTCCTCCACTAGCATCACCGCCACGAGGCTTCCTGCCACTAGAGTGGCCACCTCGAGTGTGGCTGGCGCCTCCAGAAGAATTCCCTTTCGAATTTGCGGTCTGAGAATTATTACTACGGCCGCTACCGCCTCGAGTACTACCACCACGAGAATTGCCGGCACCTCTATTAGGGCCACCTCCTCTTGAGTTTCCTCCGCGAGAATCGCTACCTTGAGTATTGGAGCTTCCTTTTCCTCCCTGAGGAGTGTTGCTAGTCCCAGAAGACCCTCCTCTAGAGCTTCCACCACCTTGCGCATTGGCTTTTGGTTTTTGAGAACCACCGCCCTGCGGCCCTGACGATCCTCCTCTTGATTTTCCCGCTAGAGAATTACCACCCTGAGACTTAGTCCCTTTGGAGCTAGTAGCCTCTTTAGGTCTAGGAGCACTTTTAGGTGTAGTACTCTTCGATTTAGTAGTCTGAGAGTTACCGCTCTTGGGGGTACCGCCTTTATTACTTGTCCCGTTGTTGTTGCCGCCTTGTGAGTTACTTCCTTGAGCAGAGCCATTTTTGCTCGCAGCGGGGCGTTGGGCGGGTGGGGAACTCCTGATCACAGTTGTCTTGATCACCTTGACAATAGGCCTCGATATAATAGGTCGAAATGCACTTCTCAACGGAGCGATTTGGAATGTCTGCATACTCCGTTGGTGATTGGCTTCCTGGGCCAGTTTCACCTCTTCTAGAGCTTCGAGATTCTTTTGGGTTTCATCTCGTATGTCCGAGAGAAAAGACTGAACTTGGCTCCGCCAACGATCCCGCGTCTCGGTATCAGATTCTGTTTTGATGCAGGATAATACCTCTTGGAGATGCTCTCCTGCTTCAACTTGTATCTCCTCAAGAGAAAACTGAACTTGACTCTGCCAAACATCTTGCATTTTGGCATGTTGGTCTGCTTTGTCGGAGGATAATTGTTGTAAGGTGATTCCGTTGGAGACATGCTGCTGAATCTGATCGAAATTCTTCTGCGCGTTGTTATCGGCAGCTTGCTGGTTCGTCAGCAGGTCCTCTGCGATATTTGAGCGTAGTGCCCCGATACTCGCGACTAGTAAGTCTTGGAATTCTAGGAATTCCTGGGGAGAATGAGTTGGCTTCTTGACAAGGATATCCCTATCCTCACTCAGCGAAATTTCGATCATCAATGACAATAATACTTACAGTACTTGCACACAAATCAAGTCATTCAAATTACTTTGGGGATATGAGACATCTGATTTCAGCTGATCAATATCCCCAAATAAATTAAGCTGGACTCTCTTCCGAGCTTTCTTGGCCCAAGAGGTCGTAGGATTGACTCCTAGCGAGGTTTCGTACCCTTCCGTTTTCTCTCTGAACTGAGTCACTGTGGTGACCAATTGTATCGCAAGTGTTTCGAGATCGTTCCGGTAAGTTAGATCTTGGTGGTTATGAAGGAGACCTTCCACTACTTGGACTGTTCTCTCGACACCTTCTAGGAATTTCACTGCACTCTGGTATTCGGCTGCGGAGTCGTCGGAGTCCTTGATTGCCTTCCCGATTCTGACGAGGAGTTTAATGCATTGTGCTATATCACCGGCCGAGAACCCAAATGACATCTTGATTGCCTCTCGAACGTTATTTCAGTAGAAGGGTTGTTGGAAGAGAATTTAGGACCGGGTTGGGTTGAATTTAGGCACACCGCTAGCAAGGCTTATCGTCGTAGAAAAGAAAAGGTTAGCGTCGGGCGTAATTGGACAGGTACAAGTGGCATCTGCAATTGGTCCGGCGTCTTACACGTGCAGTGGTTTATCCCGGTCGTCTCCGGGCCACTAGAGTCAGCAAGTTATTCAAGTTTGTATATCTTCATGTGTCTTAAACTTATTGGATTCAATAGCCAAATGAATGTCTTGGTTGATTTCGACTACTTGGGAAAGGTGCACCGATATAGAAAATGAGTGGAAAGGGCCCCAAATTTTGACAAGGCTACACTATTTGACATCCCCATTCCCTCTTGCAGGCCTGAGTAAAGTTCTCGGCTGCGCATTGGGCGGTACCTTCAACAAAGCTACCGTAGAGTATTCTCTAGAGACACTTAGATAAGGCATCTAGGTTTAACTCCATCTCGTGAGTTCAGTGTACCATGTGCTTCCGGTGCTAATCAAAAGCTTTTAGTACCTATATATTGCCTTGATATGGCGAGGTTAAGTTGAAATTATGTACCGGCTGGCTCGCATGTCTCGCTGGAATCAATGTCCGTTGTATCCACGCCTGACCAAAGTTAGTTTCTTCAATTTGTGGCATGACGCTGCGTGGATCGTACCGGGAATGGGAGTGGCAAGCCCAACCGCTGAGAAGCCAAAAGCCATCAATGCAAAAAGTCTGGCGAGCTGCATGATGAGGTGGTAAGATCTCGACTTGCTAACAGAAAGAAGTTGTTGGGTCGTTAAAGTAGACAGTACTACGGAGAGAATATGGGAATGCTCGAGGGGAAGATATTGTGGATTTGAAATGAAATGGAGGCATCAGAAGTCATTTATATAGCCGATGGCGAAACTTTACCTATGTTGATTTCTATGTCAGCTCGGCATATATGTTTGCTTTTACTGCCGAAAGTAATATCGACGATCAGCGGACATCCGGGATTTCCTGGTTACTCAGTGATAGCTTCATAGCAAGAGGTAGCGGTGAAGGATTGGCAATTTAGAAAACAATCCTTGCTAAGATCTGACTTCTCGACTTGATACGGTAGGCTCTTTCTTCTATTCACCAGGGCCACTTGCAGTAGTTGCCAAGATAAGAAAAGCGTAATTGACATGCTCAACGTCACTCTGATCCGAATTACAAATACTTGACTCCGGCAAATTCGTACGAACGGACTCACAAGGATTTCCTGCCTGGATGCTGAAGCAGTAACCATTGCTGCAGATAGGATGCCATCACATGAACACCGTGCATGAACGAGAACCCCTCTAACACGCATGTAGGCTTGTTGCGAGATCCACTAGTCCTGAGAGCTCAAGTCATACATACTGCAAAAATACTGCCGAATTTGAGACTCGTACCCCTTTGACCTGTTCAAGTGCCCTATATGATTTCACATTCTACGAAGTTTGCCGCGACTATCCCGTAAACTGCTGTGATTTGCTCAAGCAATATCACTCATCGTTCAGGTAACCTATAAGACCTTGCAGGGATAGAACAACCATGGGCGACATCTCTAGCGTATCATTGGATAACAGCACAAATTTCAATAAATGCAAACGTTGATAGGTGCCCACCTTTAGCCGTGATATCCGTACTGGTTTTTGATGAAATCCCGCTGCAATGCAAATGCGTGCAGTATCGTTTCCCGTTTTTGGATCTCCATCAGTTCCAGAACTCGTGTCCATTTATAAGAGTGGGACGACAATTCTGCCTGTAATTGACATCCCCCTCATTAGTTTTCCAGATATGTAAAAGGAAGTTATGATCGCGCAACGTAACATATGAGTATTCATTGACTAGCGAGTTCATCTCCAGAACATGGAACGCTTTTCAACTTCTTCCTCAAACTTCACTTAGTAACAACACTTATTTTGAATCATCATCAACAGCCAACCACCGAAATCAAATCAATTTCCGAAAATGTCTCAAGAGAAAGATCGCCTTCTGCTCAGCGAAGATAGCAGCGCCTCAGAAGACTTCGCTGTCGACCAAGGGCGTTGGGGACACAGACTGCATGGCACCCAGTTGCTAGACGTTCGTCATACTAATTGCCTCGGACCTACGATATTTGGTCTATATTTTGTTTCGATCCACATGGTATGCTTTCTGCTGGCATCATCAATCGTTTGGAAATTGACGAAACTCTATCATTGCCCAGACCTTACAATTTTGGGTGGGTTAAATTCTGAGGGTTCAGGGCGATATCTAATATCTTAACACATTTTGACAATCGATACCCGGATTGGATACCAATTACCTACGAGCTACGTGCTGAATATGCACTGGAGAATCCACAAAGCGAGTTCACAATCTCAGACGAGAAGTATTGCTCTTTGCATTTCGCTCAAGAATTTCAGGATGGTGTGAGATAAATTCATCTCCTGACCTCCAAAGGAGCCTGATATTCCAGATCCCAAACGTGCCCTTGTGTCCATTTCATCCTCCTGAACTTGAAAAGTTGAGAAGTTTCTCGTTACTGTTGAAGTGGGAATTAAAAGTAACAGTCCAGGGGCTCTTTGAAATGGACCTATGAAATGATATTCCGATATGTGCTAATAAGCGAGCAGTCTTCGGGGAACGATTGATGATAGATGGAGAAAGCAAGATGAGGAAATAGACAAGTACGTTGTTCAGAGCGCACGCATTTGTGAGAGGGCTCTCTGGTAAGAAATATTTGACGCTTGATAGTTATAATACAGAAGGCTAAAGTACACGCTCAATGAACCCCCAAGAAAAGGATTCAACCCGAAAAAGCAAAGGGAAAGACGCTTGACATAGACCCATTGAAGGCAATATAAAGACAGCCTCTCGCTCTAAAACCAAATACCCTTTGCGCAATCTCCCAAATCAGGTATGCCAGGCCTGCTTGCACATATCATTTCTTCCCATTTCCCCCCAATAATTCCTTCTGAATACGCTCATTGTATCGATCCTCAACCACTTTCATATACCGCAAAGCTAACCTCCACTCTGGTCCGACTCCTTTCCATGTCATTTCAGGTCCGACAGAACACATGTGCCCGACTTGTAGATGCTGCATGTTCGGTACTGCATCGACAAATCTTTTTACCGCTTCGGCGATCAGCTTCGCATCATCTGGAGGCCCAACAGTCGGAGTGTCTAGATAATGGGCCCCAAATAATCCTTCCTTCCAAGAAATCCTCTGCTTTGGTACATGGATGGTGACATTGCGAAGGCCTTGAAAAGCACGGCTAAGAATTGTTGCATAAATCGGCAAGAGTCTAGCAAAGCTAATGGCCTCTGCCCGTCCTGTCAATCCGGGAGCGGCTGACACCGTTTTGAATTGTCCGTCGAGTTTGATGTCGGTTATGAGAGATGAATTTTGGGACCCAATGCAATTGCAGAATCTCGTAAAAGGGTCATTGTAAATGAAGTTTGGTAGATTTTGTAACGATGGGTCATGTTCGAACATGCGCTCGATAGCCCTGTCGAGATCTGATTCTGTAAGCACCCGAGAACCATCCTCCCCTTTGAGGCCCGGAATACTCTCGTGAGTTAAATCGTCCAACGCATCGTGGTTATTGGCACCATCACGCCAGTCATGTAATATACAATGAGTACTATCAAAACTATACTTGTTTTCCCCATACAGAATCGAACACGCTTCATCGGCGATTGTTTGGCAGGTGCGCAGAAAGTGAATTCCTGCTATCGGCGTGGTGTACACCTTTGCGTGATTCACAATCTGGAAGGAGTGTGTACCACGGCGGTGGATGATCTTCTGTTCGACCCATATCTCGCGCTCTTCGTCATAGACTATTGGAAGCTGGATATCTTTGATCGAATTAAAACGTGATAAGGCATCCAAGATAACCATCCATTGATCTTGCGATGGCATGGTCAGCCATAATGTGTGGTAAAAGCTGTTGAACATAGGGAGCATTGAAAAGTCTTGCAGACCATCGAGGCCACCCGCTTGTCTATACCCATCCCAATAGTAGCGATATTCGAGGCGATTCATGAATGTATCTGTTCTTTTATCTTTGCTGCAGTATCTGATATTTGAGGGACAGATCCTCAACGGTCTCTTGAAGAGAATTCGATAGATCTTTTGACGGATTTCTGCAGAACAACACATTAGCGCGATCGAACATCACCTTGCTGCGACTTACCAATGGGAAGCGAAAAGAAACCATTCTTGTCTTTCTGAACATCCGCGTCATTTCCATTAAGTGCTTGCTTCGACGTAGAACTCCCCATTGCATCTTCATTGGGGGTGTTCGCGGGAGCGTCGAATGCGTTCTCGGCAACTGGGATGTTTGCGTTGGGAAGAGTATACTGTCGGGCAGCTCGATATGGGGTTTCAGAAGATTTTGACGCCATTTCGAAGTCCGTGGAAGCGAATTGGGGAGTAAGTGAATGCCGGGGGAAAATGTGGTGCAAAGAATGGTGTTGCAAAACAAGAGAAGAGGAAAGGGATGAAGAGATCTAGTCTCAGTGTGTGCGTACATCGTGGCTGCCGTTCTGAGAGCAAAGATCCGGAAACGACGGATGGAGGAACACATACACTCGGCCGTGATTTCCCATGACGTCTCATCGTACCTTCCCTTTAAACCCATTCATAATCATCTCAAAATCACACACACCAAGCGCCCACTGCGCCATAGAAGAAAGTGGCGAGCGTGTAATAGATTCTGAGAGATGAGGCGTCTATGGGAATCTAAAAGGGTCTATTGTGCAGTTTGAGTAGAATGACATGGCTCGTTGTCATTTCTCATTGTCCCGGCTCCTGGTTGAGAGAAAAGCAGTACAAAATTTGAATATGCCACATCGAGTCAAACATTCAAAATCCGCGATTATTAGTGCCGCTTTTTGTGTCCATCGCGAGTCTGATGGGAGCCTTGGCTTGATATCAATTAACAGCATAACCCAGCTTATCGCACCCCTCAAACAGGCGACAATCCCTCCACGGTCTTCCTTCTAGTCACCCCACAACTACCAAGACACCCGATCTCATCGTCCTCCTCATCCTCCCCCCTCTCCCCCCTCTCATCAATCAACTTCGCCTTATCCCTCTCCCTCCGTAACGCCTCCCTCTCTTTCCTCGAATATATCTTCCTAACCAACTCCTTCTTTTTATCATACAATCCATCTGGTGTATGCTTTCCAATGCACCAGGACCAGACGCGGCGGACGCGTGTGTATTCGATTATCGTAGCGAATATGAGGTGGGTCACGAAACCGATTATGCTGCGGATCCAGGGGGAGAACGCTAGGGAGATGGAGACGACTATGACGCCGACAGAAATGGGAACTGTTGTCACCTATCAGTAAAAGAATCTGGTGTGATGAAGAAGACTTGCAGATGAGTTTGAATTGATGTTTCAATGACATGCTGTTCCCGCCCGACGGACTATCAAATTCGGCAGCATTCATGCCGAAGACGGAAGTCATGAACGAGAGTGGGAGGAAGATGATAGTAACTATCGTGAAGAGCATGATGGAGCGGCCTTGGATGACACTCTCGTCAGCGCGTTCTAAGGAGAGCTTCGCTTCGATGATGGAGGCTTGTTGTTGTTTGAGGGTTAGGAGGTCTCGGAGCTGGAACTTGTTAGGTAATCTCCAGGTTTTGATACATGGGAAGGAGTTTAAAGAAAACGAGGTACCTGGTCAGAAACACTGGTCGAATGCTCCTCTAAATTTTGAAGTTCCTTTCTCCGTAGCAGAATGTTATTACACACCCGCTTAGAGAACTCTACAGTCTTTTCTGAGATGTAACTAGCCGCCACCGCTGCATTATTTTCATCTGGAATTCCATTTGCGTCCCCGTTCGTGAGTAGGCTTACCGTCCCGTTTGGTATGGGAGATTGGTTGTGTGAAGCTAGCGCATCCTCTACGACATGAGGTCCGTTACGTTGCTGCCCCAAAAGGTTCTTGATGTCAAGCATAATATCTACCATCTCCTTTGGCGCATTCTTTTCGTCTTGTTGGTGCATGTTCTCTAGGTGTCTAGAGAAATCTTCGAGAACATGTAATTGTTGCGTGTATATACGGGCCATCATTCGCAGTTCTTCGATGATGTCGTGGACTTCCCTCAATAGCTCGCCTTCGGGGTTGATGTTAAGATATGCTCGAGCTGTGGCTTCGAAGTCGGCAGTTTTGCGACCGGTGGCGTTCAGCTTGTCGAGATGTCGCCAGAATGTCTCGTACGCAACTGTCTTCATTCCAGACTGACAGATAATTAATCTTCAAAAGCACCCTCGAATCTGGGAGGGAACTTACTACATGACTGAGAGCATTGGAAAATATATCTAAGACTTCGGGCCGCTCGTCTACCGGCTTTGTCAGGTCGAAGAACACGGTCGAGCACTGATCCATTATAAGTAGTGCCAGGTCGTAGACTGACTGGACCTGTCCGATTCGAAGGTGGTCTAGGCGGGCGCGGATCCCCTTGTGAACGCCAGAGTGATCAGGCTTGTTCCGTCCCCATCGCCGGGGAAAGCTAGTAATGATCGTGTCTACAAGATTAGGAATGAAGAAGTCAAAAGATTTGAAGGCTAAACTTACTGTCATCAAGAATATACATCCACAGCTGGTCAACCATCACCACCCTCGTAGTTCTGGAGATGTCCTTCCCTTCCTTAGTTTCACGATACACCACCTGATCCTCATCTCTCCCATCGGTGTTGGGAAGCTTCCAGTAGTATGACTGATCCAAGGTTCTTCGGGTATGAAGTGGTGGATCCTGAAAGAGATGATCTCGCAACATCCTAACATCCGGCTCCACATCCATTGCATCATAAAGCTTCGCGATATTCAGAAGATAGTGTCCCAGCGCACCAGGTTTCCGTGTTTTTTCGGCGTTTTGCTTCTGATCCTTCTCATTTTCTTTTGTCTTGACCTGGTCGCAGTTTTGAAACCCGGTCAGTGCTCTGGCATGCTGGATTCTGATTCGTGCCGACATCTCGGCGAACCGGGCTCGCAGGTCTTCCTTCACGTGCACTTGGGTTTTGAGGTGCCTCTGTGTAATCTTAAGCGTTTCTTCTGAGATCTTCTTACGCCTCTTGTGGGTTTCCCAGTGGAGATATGGCATCTGGGACTTTGTTAGGGAAGCCAGTGCTCGAGAGAGACATGTAGAGACTCACGAAAATGACAAAATTATTTCTCGGCCCTTTCTCAGCACATGCCTTTTCTGCGGAAATGAGCGCTGCCAGCGTTTTAAAAGAAGAGAGGGGCGGTGTACCAGGAGTTATCCGAGAGCAATTAGCCCGCATGTGTCTTGCGTGAACTGGATCGTAAGTCCCGCCATGCTGCAATGACGTCCAGTACTCGCGGCAAAGTAGATCTGAAGACTTTTTGAGATAGTTGGGGTCGGCGCGATAATTGTATTCTGGAGGCTTGTCGGTAGTTTCGTCATAGTAACGTGCTATTGCCTCCTAAAACAGCGTTAGTGTAGTCTAAATAACCACGGGGGAGGGATAGTACCTCGATCCAATGCATGTTGTTGGCGGGGATATGGAAATGTCTGATCGTGTTCTTTTTACACTTTTTCGTGAAGGGGTTGTTATCTTCCTTGAATAAGGCATCGTTAAGGGAATGTTTATGCATCTCGTAGCTCATGAAGGATGCTTTGCACGCGTCGTTGGATCTTCTGAGGGTAATTTCGCTGACCGTTAGTCCGTAGGAGTCTGGTGGGCGCGGTCTCTGCACTTTTGCTGGCTCTGCTCTTTTCTTTTTCTTCTTGTTCTGTACCTTTTTCTCCGCCTCTGCTGCTTCCTCTTGTTCCCTTTTCAGCTCCTCTGGATCTTTCGGCGGCCCAGGAGATGATAGGATCGGGTCTCTAGTCCAATCTTGAACTTTGTTCAAGATCTGTCTTTCCCAGTTTAAACGCTTGGCAATGAAGTGGTGCTCCTCAGGGTCCGGGTACATGTTGGAGACCCGTTTCTGTATGTCCTCCAGGTTACCGGCGCTTTTCTTCTGGGCTTCCAGTCTCCAAGATGCTCGGTACCAATTGAAGCGCCTCATAACAAAATCGTTTTCCTCGCTAGCTTCAAAGCTCGATCTTAGCGTGTTGATTCTCTCCATCTCCTTTTTGATTCTATGGAAATCAATCCCTGATTTCCTCCTGACATCAGATGGTTCTGATATGTCGTCTCTAGTCGACTTCAAATCATCCAAATAATCTTTCTGCTCGTCAAAGCGTATACGTAAGAATTTGACCAAGCGATCGTCCTTAAGTCTGTTGGGAATGTCGTCGTCAACATAATCCTTCCCCGTAGGCCCCTTCCTCGGGGCGTTCCCATCCGCAGATGCCCCACCCACAAAGCCCGCCATCACAGGCTCAGGCACAGCCTCGGGCACTTCTCTCTCTTGGGATACCATGATAGTCGTGTATGAGACTTGTGACCAGCGAAGTTGTATCACAAAACCGGGAGCCAGCCTCAATTAATAGCCCTGGAGACCCACCGTCCACTAAGGCGGAAACAGCCATGGCCCTTATCACCGCCAAGTAATGGGGGATGCGGCTCAAATTTCTCGAAGAGGATGACGGGATAAAGATCCCCTCCAGCTTTCTTGACATTGGCCAATGAAACAGAGGTTTGCGGATATTGGTGTGTAGAGCCCTTGTAGGGTATGCAAACCGTGACTGGACCGATTGGCGAGCTGAGGTGCGAATGTCTCCATTGGTAAGCCTTTCGGGGGCTGAAATGCAAGGCTGGACCGGGGTTTGAAGCAGGTTGAAGAATGCGAGGAAGGCCAAAACTTTTGCTGGAAATACAGGGCCAGAGTTTTGAAACTTTCAATTGCTTCTGAAAATATAAAGTGCCCTAGGATTCACGAGTCATTTCGAGCCTCAAAAGCTTGGTTTCGGGTGCGTACAGAGACGAGAAATGTACGGAGGTACCCCGCTACATTTGGCTGCATGCAGCTTTCCCGTCGCTCGAAGCCTCGAAAGCCACGCTCATTAAATAGATGGCGCAATGATCTCCAGAAGATGGAAGAGCTCTAGTGTCATTGGAGCCTGAATTTCCATCCGTGGCTGGCTTAAAACTTGGACGCATGATCTCTGGCAGGTGCATCAGCATACATTTCAGGCTCTGCTCACCGATGGCTCACCAATCCGTTCAATAGAAGGTATATTGGAGCCTTTGCAATTACAATTGCTGTCCCAGTGGTGAGTTCTCGAGAAAAATGAAAGCCCGAGCCCGAGTTTCAGCTCGACAGAGGAACAGAATGGCAAGACTGCAGACGGTATTGCCACAGCTTCCCTAAATTCGACGCCACCTTCCTCGTTTGACGATTTTTACCGTTCCTCGACTCATGGCACACGCAAGAATGCACGCAGAATCCAGGTCATCCTGCAGAACGGTTTTGCACTGGCTGCACCAACAAATGTAAAAAAGAGTTCGGCAGATCACTTGTGATATGGGGCAATGTGAATGATGGCATCAGATTGTCAAATATTTTGGTTTCCACATTGGTGATGAGATATGACAGAATCCGCTTGGGAAAGCCTGTCTTTCGATGGAGCTCTGGAACAGATAAAAACGGAAAGGTTTTCGTGGCCCGTCACGTGTCAACTTTGACAGAAAGAGGATGCGAAGACAGTAAGGAAAGAACGAAGGGAGGACGCATTTAAACCCGAATATGTATGAATAGGTAGATTAAGTATCGGACGAAAACAATGACTGCCAACTCACTGAGCCGGCCTCTGAATGCTCGCTATTGGTGACCTGTAGAGGAAGGACATAATGCGCTGTGCAACCTCACACGCCTCATTCAGGGGCGTCGACGTCTATTTGTAGTGGGCCGTACTCTAACCAGATGTTTTGATTTACAGGGTTCGCGAGGCACATGCCGGTGCTAGTTTCCAGGGTTTCACCCGTTGTACTGTGCAGTCTCACTGACTCTCACACGCGCTCTCTCGCACGAGTCTTGTACGTCAGCGGCATTCTGCGCCCAGATGATGTTGACAAGTGACCAAGAAATGCAGAAATGCGCAAGGTGACGGCAAGAATAACAATGACTGGAGAGTGATTCACACCCTCATTACTTTCTCCAGTCAATAATGACATTCCAGATCCTGCTTGGGCTTCATTTTCAAATCTGCATGATCGCCAGCCTGGGTGCCCCCTGACGCTTGTCCGAATTTCGCAGGCCAGCCAAGAAATCCTGGAAGTGCCGGGTTCATCGTCGCCGCCGTCGCTTGACCCGTCCGTCGCGTTTTCTCTGTGTCTCTGAACCCAAATTTCCCCTGGACGAATAGCGGAACCTTTCCAGGGTTAGCGACCGCCTGTGTGGATTCAATGTGACTATGGACGACGTCTCTCCACAGAACCATACTCGAAATCACCGTCGTTCAACTCCTCCATCGCCCTCTTCCTTCCCCCTCACGCGCATCCCCTCGACCTCTTCCCTCTCCGCCCGCTCGACGGACGATATATTACCTCCCGATGCGGCGACAGCTCTTGCGGATATACACTCCCCGGATCTCAACATGCAGCCAGAGCCCTCGGGACATAGGCGGCGGAAGAGCAGCTTGATGAATGCATTGGATGGAAGCAAGGGCGTACTACGGCGGACGTCACGGTCACCCACGAAACGAAACGATATACTAGAGGAGCCGAAGCCAGGGGACGCGGCAGATGAAGATTCTTCGAAGAGCACCAGCGAAGATGTAGAGCTAGACGATTTATCAGAGGATGGGTTACAAGACGACGAGGAGACCGGCTTGACGGGAAAGGATAAGGGGCGGAGGAAGCAGAGGAGGAGAAGGAACACGCTGCTCGATCAACGAATTGCGGGTGACATCAAGATCACAGACGAAGAGAAGAAAGAAGCAGATCAGAACGTGTTCAAGAAGAGCTTGGTCAATGGCATATTAATTGGCCTATGGTACCTATTTTCACTATCGATATCAATTGTAAGTTACACAATCTGCCACGTTTGTTTCACGTTTTCTAACTTTACTCCTTACAGTACAACAAATGGATGTTCTCGGCCGACCACCTCGATTTCCATTTCCCCCTATTTACGACATGTATGCACATGCTGGTACAATTCTGCCTATCCTCTCTCGTCCTATATTTCCTCCCCCGTTTCCGACCACGATACGACTCCATCTCGAACCCTCATAACACCCAAGCTTCTGACTCGGATCTGGCACAACATCAAACAGACTCCAAGAAGCCATTGATGACCCGGATGTTCTATTTCACACGGATAGGACCGTGTGGAATGGCAACAGGTCTTGATATTGGGCTGGGAAACACAAGTTTGAAATTCATTACCCTTACATTCTATAGTAAACCTCCCCCATTCCTACAACGAATTTGCAGTACTAATTTATACCAGCAATGTGCAAATCCTCCTCCCTAGCTTTCGTCCTCATCTTCGCCTTCCTCTTCCGCCTCGAAACCCCCTCTTGGCGCCTTGTGGCCATTATAGCTACCATGACAGTCGGTGTCGTAATGATGGTAGCCGGCGAAGTCGACTTCTCCGCCCTGGGCTTCATTCTCGTCATATCCGCCGCATTCTTCTCCGGTTTCCGCTGGGGACTCACCCAAATCCTCCTACTTCGAAACCCCGCAACCTCGAACCCATTCTCCTCAATCTTTTATCTCGCGCCTATAATGTTCGCTTCTTTGCTCTTGCTCGCTATACCTGTAGAAGGATTCCCAGATTTATGGGAAGGATTGAAAAATCTCATAGAAGTGAAGGGACAAATATTAGGGCCATGTCTACTCCTCTTCCCCGGCGCAATAGCATTCTGCATGACCGCCTCCGAATTCGCACTCCTGCAACGCACATCCGTCGTAACCCTCTCCATCGCCGGAATCTTCAAAGAAGTAGTCACCATCCTCGCCGCGGGCCTCGTATTCCATGACACGCTGACCCCAATCAACATATCGGGCCTCTTCGTCACAATAGGCGCTATCGCTGCTTACAATTACATCAAAATCACCAAGATGAGGGAAGATGCCAGGATAGAAGCACATAAACATCACCTGATTGAACGGGGGGCTGGTAGTGGGTCGGATGCGGATGGGGAGAGTGAGAGCGAGGAGGAGTGGAATACAGTGGAGGGAACGACGGTTACTGCTGATGGGGATATTATTCCTACGCCGAGTAGTGCTAAGAAGAAGGGGGAGAGTAGTAGGGTGGGGGATAGAGCGGCGGAGAGAGAGGCGTTGGTTGCTGGTAAGAGGGAATTGAGCGATTGATTTTATTTTGTTTTGGGGAGGGGGTAGGGATGAAATATGTATATTATGGATGGCTATGGGGAGCGTGCGGCATACCCGGCGTTTGAAACTGGCGTGTATATGATGAGGGGGAATGATATATCGGAATATATCCATTTATAAATGAAATTCCTTTTTCGCTTTCACCTCTTCTCTGGACACATTCAGTATGCTCGAGCATTTGTCGGTGACGACGCTAATTAGCATAGGGTCAGGAATTCGGGAATCTTTGGAATCCTTCTCATTCAATTCCCGGAAATTGGCTCTCTGCTGCAAGTTCCATCTCCTTAACACTTCAATCCCAACGTCAAAACGTCTGGACCCTGGCTATTGTCAGTTATTTGAGAAATCCCCTCAAATGCGGTTTGTTAATACAGAATCCGAACTATTACATGCATCAATAGCACCGGCACTCGCCGTCTTTGGTTTCAGCATTGGAGTTGAGCGTGACTTCAAGATGGGCACTGATACGATTAGACATGCCAGATAGTTTGTTCTTTGACGAACCAGTGTTCTCATAATAGTTTTGGAATACTTTTTTGGAGATCAAGCGAAGGGTTTCTTTGACTTCATGACTTCGAATTGTTTGGATTCTCAGAAACAGTTTGTGGTGAGATTGGATCCTGGTTTGAATCACCTGCTCGATGTGGAGAAGGTGACGCGTCCTGTCACTGTTACGGATAATTAGGCAATCTTCGAGGGGCACACGAAATCGTCTATCATAATTCAACACTTTTTTTAAATCTTCATGTCTTGTCTACTTTAAAAAAAAGGCCAAATCTCTCAAAAGTCTTCAAGTACAATGATGAGCAGTACTGCTCCCTCGGTTCATCGACATGACTTCCAGTTTTATGTTAAGGGTCTCGGGCTTCCCATGCCGACTCGCCTTCTCTTCTGTAGGAAACATCTCACAGCTGTGATTCATTCTCTTCCTCCTCAACCATCTCGAGCTTCTGCTTTGACAAGTCTTCATCTCGACGGAGGGTTTGTCTCACAAGACGTCCAGTATTTGTCCTCCTCAGCACATGAATTTCCATGGTGCCGTTAATATTCTGCTTTGTCGTCCGCCATTGATGTCTGATCTTTCTTTGCTCCTTGATGCACGCCTCCATTTCAGCTGTTTCTTCTGCCTCTTTCCGTCTCCGATAATTCAGCTGTTTGATATTTTCGACGTTGTAGATTTGTTTGGCTTTTCCTGTCATGGGACATTCCTCGGAGTTCCAGACCGGGGCGATGGTTCCGACGCGTCTGTCGAGCATTTTTCTTTTTGATAGAAAGACTTCCATCTCGTCTGCCAAGGCTTGCTTTGCCTTTTGAATTTTCGCTCCTTCTTTCAGTCTTTCCATGATATTGTCGAAAAGCTCATTCTCAGAGGGGCCGAAATTGTTGGCATCATCTTTGTCCTTTTCTTCCGTCGTACCTCTCTCGATTTTTCTCTCGTTCAAGTCGATTAGCTGCGTGGCTTTCGCATGCTCCACATCCATCCCATCTTCAAGACTGTCGAGATCCCGTTTCAGCTCCCGGTCCCATGCTTCGTAGGCTTCCCCCACCTTTTTCATCTTGCTCATCATTAATCGATGCTTTGAAGGTAGAGCAGACTGGTGAAGCTTGGCTAAAGACCCATCATTGCCCATAACGTAAGATCGAATTCTCGCGCAAGGAAAGTCCCGTTCATCAAATGCCACCACAACACACAGGTCAAAATTGAGCTTATGCGGTGTTTCATTCAGGAAGTTTCCACTCACCATTTTGCAGAACATTGCACAGGAAACGCCTATGTGTCACCATCAAGACCTCGACGTGATCTTGCTCAGCTATCAAAGGATCGAGCAAAGCTTTCAACTTCGGCCTGCCATCGCTGTCCAGTTCGCCAGGGAGGGCGAAAATGCCTCGGAGTTCGGCACTTTGTATGACTTTGATGTTCTGTATAGTCAACTTTGTCTTCAGGGCGGAGTCGACGGTCTCAATAGCCCTTTGCTCCTTGGAGGATAAGATGTGCGTCAAGTAAGGTCCGCGTCCATAGATCGAATCGAGTGCCTTGCCTAGTTCCTGGCTTTGGTAGTGGCCTTTGGGAGTAAGACTCAGGCAACAAGGATCGTATTCACCATGTCGTGCAAGGTGCACAATTGCTTGACCAGCAAAACCCATTTCGAAGGCGGAGATTCGACTGACTGCAGGTGGACGGAGTAGATATTTGTCACGATGTTCTGCCTCTCTGCTGGCAGGAGAGAATACCTATTCAAGGAGCCATGATATGAGAGCAGAATGCAATGATCAGATGAGGATGTCTGATAATTTGAATATGAAATCAATCGTAGCAAGTTCAGAATGGCTCTCGATGTATTTCCTGTTTCTCCGTTATCGGTGGTATAAATCGCATTCACCAAAAATAGGGGCCTGCTATCACATTTCGAATTTTATCATCTATGTTGAATGTGATTATTTTACTCGTGCTACTCTCGTGCTACAAGAAATGTCTGCAGTAAGTATAATGAAAGAGTCCCGAGTTTCCATATACAGAGCGAATTTTCTTTCACTCTGTTTAGTCACACAACGTCCCCGTTTCTAAGTCCTAAGCTTGCGAGTGAAAGCGAGTCACAATGACAAACAACTGATAGATAATGTCTTGGATATCCGTACATTTAAGAAATATCATGACCTCATCTGCTACATCTTTGGAGTATAAAAGTATCAACCCAGTCCCCTTACGCTGAGGAATAAATTACTCATAAGTGAATTTCCTTGAAGAGGAAGTAGTAATACATAAGACGGTTTCTGGCCTGGATTTTAGCCATACTGCTCAGAATTAGGCACACCGTACCATCGAGCGAGCAAATGTAAAGCCACTCATACATTTACTCCTCAGGTATCGAAATGTTGAATATCACACATCTCTGCTGAAAATTCATAACAGACACAGATCCCAGAACTGGATCCAAAACGCTAGTCTGAGATCGGGCTGACCGGTGAATGCAATCGTGGTTTATTTAGTCGGGTCGTTGCTCCAAAAAGGTGAATCAGAACAAAGCAAACCTTACCTCGAATAACAATGCAATTGTCCTGGTACTGAGAACACTTGAAACTATGAGAACAATATCGTTGTCGCGGAATATAAAATCGTCCTAGATTCATATGCAGAACGTATTCCGAATTCCACCCCCACGGATAAACTCACCGGAAAAGTCCATCTGAAACCATGGCTGACCTTTTACTGATCAAAGATATCATCTACAAGGCAATGGAAACCATGAAATTTACAGGCGTTTGTGGTAATACTCTTATCTTCCTCTGGACCTCACCCCCTGAATCTTCTCCCGACATTTCCTCCGACTCTCTGGCTGGGTCTGAAGTTGACTCTAGAGTTGTCTCTGGAGTTGACTTGAAAGCCAGACTATATGGTGTTAACGCTTCACCTGGCGGCTTCAACTTAGCCTATTCGTCCCGGAGTATCGTTTATGAAGCACGCAAAGAGTTCGTTACAGCTGCAGCGGTGATGGCACCCGATGTAGACGCTGCCGAAACCGTGCAAAGAGAGCTGAACCAACAACTTGCGGGCATGAACATTCGTGTTCGGACATACTTATATGATTACATAGGCGATGATGAAGGGCAAGATAGGGAATGGGAGTTTGAGGTTGATGTTGCTAATTTGGGAGAAGTTGTCACGCATCGGATTACTTGAAGTAGGTTGGTCATAACCTGCTAAGACTTTCTAATTTAATAGTGTGGAAGGTCTCATATAATGACATGAAGAAGACTTATTTGAAATCACCTGAAGTTGAATTTTCCCACCTCCTTAAGTGAACTAACGTGACAACATGGGGTTCCAGCGTGAAGATCAATCGTACTTGTAATTATATACCCATTTGCCTTCCCTAGCGCTATAGCTTCTCCTTATCCATAAAGTAATCGTGACCGAGACGTGGAGCCTAGCAGCGAGGATCACTTCGAATAACAGTAATCCTCTAACCACCCTCGTCCTTGTTGCAGTTGCCTATTTGTCTTCGCAGGCTTAATATGGTGCTGAACTAGTCGTCCCGGCTGTCCAAGACGAGCTTCAAAGTCATAAAACCCACCTGGGCCCTGATTCGGGTTCGGATTATACGGGTAGAGATTTCCCTGTACGTTGACATTTGGTAGCACTTTTCTGAATTCTGATTTGACCGTATTCATGTCCTCTCTATCGGGACAAGTGACTGCTACCGCTGTTACTGTCGAATTGGGATGATTTCTTTTTACTTCGTTAGCCCCGTGCTGCACTTGTCCTACGAGATCGCCCGAGTCCGCATGGATTGCTATTATACGTTTTGGATTCGCCGTCCAAATGCAAATGCCGGTGCAGCCATCTACGCCTACTATCCATATATCAGGGTTTTCGGGGTGGGCGAAGCGCATTTCGCCCATCTCAACTTCATTTCTGTCCGCTGAGTAAGACATTCTTCTGACCTTTTTTTTTATAAAAAAAGAAACACTTGATGATAGATTGTACTGTGAAGTGGGTGCTTATATCATTGGTGACAATTCTTTATCTACATGATTGTTTCCGAGAGCGGTACTAAATCCTGAATGCATTCATATGTGCTCTTTGATCGAGGCGAAGACGTTTGTTCGCCAACAAAAGCAATGCATCCCTGTGTGGGAGCAAGTTAGGGTTATTAATAACAAGTAACAATGAACCAGAGATCTGAAGCTGTCGAGAATAGAAACTTTATGGGGTTGGTGGTTCACTTCACGCGACTAGCAATTACAACTTTTAGCTTAAAGTATTTATATTCAAATAATCCATTTCATCGTAAAGCTATAGGATTTCGATTGCGCTACAAGAATTTGAGAAGCTGTGTTGCATTGAGCGAGAAGGATTCAACGCCAAACTATTGAGATCGGCGCATACTTGACTCTCCTCTCAAACCATTCGCCAGTCGTAGTCCTCGCTGACCCCGGGAAGTCAACCCCTTCTCCAATATTTTGGAGAACCGAGACAGTTCTGGTCAGTGTCATCCCTTGGCTTCCTTCGGGTTGATGGTGCGGGCATTTGAGGTTCAGATATTCCCGATCTCCTTTCTCTTCAGCGACCACCCCGACCTCAAGAGTATTTCGAAAAGCATCCATAACATGAACTTCGATGTATTTCCCTTTCTCTTCTGCCGAAGGCACAAAATATCGCGCGTCATAGTAGTCTCGACCATCTATAGTGACTCTTCGTTGGACTTCGAGTACGTAGGAAGCTCGTGGAATCGCGGTTCTTGGTGATTCGGACGAAAGCGGCAAGTTTGCTGAGGGAAATGCCATGGCCATAACAAAGTCTTTGATGTGGTCTTGCCCGAGATTCGTTTGCCCCAGGCCGGGAGCGAAATTATAGCAGCGGCAGCATATAATGCGTTGCCCAGTCTCCGAGGACAGGTATTCCTCCACGCTTGGACACGAAAATATTGGCTCCATTTCGTCGCCCTGTGAATTCGGAGAGATGGCAGATCGAATTCGGTTCTCTGCGTTCGTTAAGGTAATTATTGTTTCCTCCAATGTCTTTATACAAAGTTCTGATGCAGTGCTGTTTCGCCGAACAAAGCAAGCAACAAAGGAATGAGCGGGTTTCTTCTGCAAGCGTCTCAAAACCCGACAGGTAGTTCAAGAATGATGAGCAGCTTGTCCGAATATGTTTTTACTCGTGCTCATGGCCATTGCAAACCTTAGGTAGGACGAAGATTGCCCCTATTTAAATAGGGGAATCAAATCGTCTCAGCTTAGCCCCTCTACCACCAGCTGCGAAAAACCATAAAACTGAAACTAACCCCAAGGGTCAGGAAATCATGTAAACTAAACACTATAGACTGTTGTCAAAATCATATGAAAGATTTCAGTAATAAAGATCAATCAGATAACTGGCTCAACAACTGCTACCAGCGAGCCTACATTCAACGTCATTGTACAGGGGACTCTGTAGAGTTTTCAGCGGCCATTAATTCGATGTTCCGATGGCATCAGAAGGCTGCGCGCTACTACGCCTACTCAGGGATGTCTCAACTCCCGCTAGAGGGCATGACTGGCTTGGGTAGCATCAGAAGTTTCTAGCACGAATGTGAATAAGTGGTAGCTCTTGCAGCAGCGGCTCGTTCAACGCGCTGCAAGATATGAGTATTTGATCGTGACGGCAAGGTAGATGTTGAGAGAATGGCATGGGCGCTGGACAACCTAGGCTTGCTCTACGCCAACCAAGGCAAGTTGGTGGAGGCGGAGGCCATGTACACTCGGATGCTGCAAATCTCTGAAGAAGCACTTAGACCGAAGCACACATCGATACTGTCTTTCATCATATCTACCAGCGCTGATCACCACCTTCAGCTTTGACGACCCGGCTGGAAAGACATGGCCAATAATACCTCTTTGTACAGTCGCTAGCGAAATCGGCTTCCGCCGTTAAAGCTTCGGGAATTTATGCTCAGCCACAATGACTTATTGTAGCTAGCTCATTTACTAGAGCCTTGATCAGATATCTTACTGCCTGTATGGCTGCGCACCACAATCGTCAGAAACTCTCTCTTCGACGCTTCTCTTTTCGACACCAGCTACCTCAAAGCCCTTTCTCTCAACATCCTCTACTCCAAAAGCACTCAGCTCAGCACAAGATACCTCTGCATCCTCCCCTCCTCGCCAGATATCCCATCTGTCAAGCCCGACTCCCAAGCGTCAGAAACGCTCTCCAGCTCGATCAGTCACCATGGAAGAGGCATACCTAGGACAACAAGACAGAAACGGTTCCTACCAGAGCCCTAATAAGTACAAAATGTACGACTCTGAAACTCTACGACTGGATAGCTCGAAGAGGGAGATTCGTTTGCTTCGCATCCTGCCCGGAGCCTTCGTCTCACCCATATACTGTGAACTTTTTAGGACATCGCTCGACGAGAAGCCCGACTATAAAGCCCTTTCGTATGTGTGGGGAGATGCTTCAGATCGAAGAAATATAGTCGTCAATAGTGAACACTTCTCAGTTACAACCAACCTCGAGCTGGCTCTGCGAAGACTTCGATCTCGTGCTGGCGAAAATCTCTTTGTATTGTGGGCGGATGCTGTCTGTATAAATCAGGACTATCATGAGGAGAAAGCTCAGCAGGTTGCTATTATGGCGGAGATATACCAAAAGGCTTTAGTAGTCTTAGTACATCTTGGTGAAAATGGCAAAGACTCTGACTTAGTGGAACAGTTCTTGTATGATATACTCGACACAGATCTGGATGAAGCCTCTACCACAATTCATCCAGAGTATTATAATATGCCACCACTTCAAGACAAGTGCTGGGCAGCTCTGAGTCGCTTCCTAGAACGGGACTGGTTTAGGCGGACCTGGGTAATCCAAGAATTCGTCCTCAATAACACTGTGGAGGTGATATGCGGGGAGTGGATGGTAGACGGGGAGACGCTAGTGGAAGCAGTTTCCAAAATCGCGAGATTCACGGCCCGGTATAGGGGGGATGTAGCGGCTACCAGAGCAAATTTAATAAGGGCCTTAGGCGAAACAAAGTCTCGTTACCTAAAAGGGGATCGACCACGACTGCCCTCTTTAATCAAGAGTTTTCATGGGACTGACGCAAAAGAAGAACGAGATCATCTTTTCGCTCTCCTTTCGCTTTCTGAACACGGTTTTCACCAAAACTTAATCCCGGAATATGGTGGGGTTTCGAACCTGTGCGCGGGAGATATACACGGCACTTCATTAATACCGCCTACCCCTTCGAAATTCTATCACTGGCTGGACTTCATTCGCAGACTTCGAGATGCGCTTCATGGATACTTGATTTGGCGACCCTGCAAGATTTTGAACTCCTATTAGGAATTGGTACTGCAGCGGAAAAAGGGGTTTACCGTGCAGGTTTTGGTAAATCTGTTATGATTTCACCACCTGCAGGAAATATTCTGTCCCTCCGCGGAGTGCTGGCCGACTCCGTATTGGTTACTCGAATAGATGCTGGCCCAGATCATCGCACCAAGTTCGAGGACTTTCAAGTATTTTTCCAGATCTTAGCAAAATGCTTACCATATCCTACTGGCGAAGAATTAGAAGATGTGAGAATGAGAACATTAATTGGGGATCATCCCTGGGAAGGTGATGGGTCACCAAAGACGTGCTTTGCCGCCTTGCAGGCTTTTTTGTCAACTACGGATGAGGCCGAAAGAGATAAGTATATTAGCACAGCTCGTCCTTACCTTGTAGCTCATTTTGCTATGATGAAAGGAAGAAAATGCTGCTTGACTGATAACAGATATGTTGGTGTTGTGCCGATAAATACACAGCGGGGCGATGAAGTGTTCGTGCCCCCTACGGTAGCCCCGTACCGTTTATTATCCGAAAGATTGATGAGAGGGAAGGAAACTAGCTCCTGATGGGCGAATGTTATATCCACGGGATTATGGCAGGAGAAGCGATTGGACTTGATGATGCGCGCCGCAAAGAATTACACTTTAATTAATAATACTACCCGTACAATACTCTCAATGTCTATTAGAGACCACCTTCCCTTATACCTTATGCATCTTGGCGATTTTAAAACTTGGCTCACCGAAGTTTCTCTAAACTCCGGAACATTGTGGCTGTGTGACGAAATTCCTAACTTATTGATAAATTATCTGACATTAATTTTAGTACTCCGACCGCTCGAAATTTGGGCATTCATATTCTTTAAGTTTTTGATCATCAAGTGGGCATCAATTTGTGTAATGAATTCAGTACAATTTATTTCTATCTGTTACCAAAGCTCTATTTCTTCCTCTTCACCGACAGAACTCCATTCAAATTCCTCCTACCTTCAAGGAGTTGTGAAACCTCCGAAGGGCGAAGGATGAAAGCTCCACCCTTCGGCCGGAGGATCTTTGTACTTCTTGCTGTCAGGCAATTTCTTGCATGTAGGGCATTCCTCATTCGTAACATGGCTTTTGACACTTTCGTAATGGGGGCATTCCATGAAATGGGGTAGCTTATTGCCTTTGTCGCATTTCTTTATGCGTGTGACCGTGTGACCGCAGCGGAATTTGGTGTTGAAGACTTGACACATATTGAAGATGTGTGACTGTGTGATGATTATGGATGGATGATGGGAAGATTACATAGAAACCTTGGATCTTTTATAGGTAAGACAATTTGACTGTTTTGCTGACATTAGTGTCCCAAGGCTGGACTGTTTCTCATCTGAACAAAACCTTTCATAATCGTCTTCGTGTTCTGACACATTACAATAGCTTCGCGGTCCAGAACAGTTGGCTCACTACTTTGTTCTTCGGAACTCGAAGATAAGCCCAAGTTAAATAGAACAAAAATTATCTCCTATCAAAAATCAGCGGTATACTCCCTTTTCTCTCTTTGGGTTGTAATTCATGTAAGATTCTGATCATCAGTCGAGAATTTCGATTCAAGAGCAGCAGCAGAACAGGCACCGCACGAAAGTAGAACAACAGTCCTAACATCGGCAATGCGATAAAATTTATTTCACTTAGAACCCGAGAGACGCTGCTGGTTTTACGTTGGCCTTCTAATGGTGATTTGCTGTTCATCCTTTATATTCTCCCGTTGTCACAGACTCACACTAAACATTCATATATTATCAAATTAATCTTGAACTTACTTACTTCATTCTCTCCGAGCACAGCAAAGAGTCTACCTAATACCCACCAGAAAAGCTTAAAAGACTTCAAACCTTACTGAACAGCACACTTCTTGTTCGTCTTTTTCGGGTCTTCTTTCAAGGGTGTCTGTGTGGAGTATTGCGATTGGCCCTGCCGACACGCATAGCAAAGCTTTTCTACCCTGGTATAAACTATCTCTAAGTCTTCGCATACTCTCCAACCAAAATGATCTCCAATATATCTCTCTCCCTTGGCGCATTTGAAGTCTTTGCGATGACTTCTATGCCCGCAAGGGTGCGTCCGCTCGGTGATTTCACACATTGGGCGATGAGTGTAAATGAAGTCGGGTTTGGGTTAGTGTCTGGAGATTGTGAAGAATTGAATACTTACAAATGATCTTCAACAACTTATATGCGTGGTGGTACTGCTGTTCTTCAACATGGGCATTGTTCGTAGACCTGTGGAACAATAAACAATAGTGTTGTGTAGGATTGAAAGAAAGTTCTGCTCAGGGTCAACAGACAATCGATATCTGACCATCGAGCCAGCGAACTGGGAAATTCGAAGAATTGAGAGGGATCACCTTCTTAATGGAGGTGTACTGGTCATTTCACACTTTTTTGTAATGACACCCTTACTTCGTCCCTTGAAGCAGCCCCTACTTTAAGCGAGAAACCCCTCTCCATTATCACTTCAAGCTATCGGGGTATTTCAAAACTTGTTGATGCGCCCATGATGTCAAAAAGGGACCAGGATAGGATACCCGACGTATCAAAAAGGTTCAGCTCAAGTCCAGAGTGATTTTGAACGTTCAGAGAACGAGGCCGGATAGTCTTAGACCCATTCACTTCTTCTATTGAAGTCACTATCGTTCCACAAATCATCCCAGAAAGCAGAAACTGTCGCGTATCTCGACTTGAAGATACCCATGATCTTCAATCACAAAGCCATACCAAAATAATTCACCACCCATAAACCCGCTCCTGCCTCAACTATAAAACCCCCCTCAATTTCGCCATGAACAAAGCAGAATCAAACACCATATACTTCCCAGAAAAACCAGTTCATCTAACCTCCCAACAAATCCACATACAAACTTCCCACACTACCTCATCCACAAAAATGTGCGAATCCTCAACAACTCACTACGCCCACTGCGGCCACCACACCCAATTCAAATCGGTTGGTCTCATAAGTATTATACAATGGCGTATAACCATACATATTAGAGGAAGAGCGATAGTATATATATTGTCTAAAGAAATAATTGTAGAAGAATCTATATATATATATATATATATATATATATATACTTGACAATTATATATTAGCGAACTATATGATCCTCCTTCTTTACACCGTATTACAATAGTTTTGCGAGTGATACTATCTTTTATTATACTAGTTCTTTCGTTTAATTTAAAGTTTTTTCTGTAAAGTTATGCTTGTTTTTTACCTTTACTATTCGCAAGCTAGAGAACTCGCAGTTGGATTATTAATTGGTCAATACCAGAGGTCTTTATATAGTTCTATTTTCAGAACACATATTCTGTACTCAGGGCTTTCATAAGGATTGTGTTTTGCTCAAATCAGATTTGTAAAGTTGAAAATATAGTTCATAACGCCTCAAAAAGATGGAGAACTCCAGTACATTAAATCTTGCAATGGACCACAAGATCATCGCGGGTGGCCTTCTCCAAATCGAGTCCCCCTAAAGAAATAGCAACGACTCCAATTTCCTTCATACACCCTGCTGCCACAACAACCCAGGCATAGTCAGCACCAGCCAATAGAACGGCAGGCCCATTTCTTATATAGATATCACGCTTCTCCATAAGCTCATGGATGTCGAGAGTATATGGCAAAGTCTCTGCCTGTGGTGACCTCATATTGTGGCTATCCGTTGGCTGAGAAGCGCGCCGCACAAGCAGGTTCTTGAAGACGCATTCTGGATTGAGCTCGAACGCTAGATCACCCTTGTACCAAGCTAGGAACAGATTGTCTGTAATAGCCCCACCGAACCCTGCTTCAAATGTGATGAGCAAGTCGCCAACTTCAGGTGGTGGTGTCCTTTTCGGCGCTGGAACAATGGCGTGGCAGTCTAGCGCTACACTTGGGCGATATTTTGAAGTGGCTCGGGCGGTGACGTAGCCATTCGATGGATCGCGACCCAGCAATGGCGCCGCACCTCGAAATATGGAGATGAGAGGTTTTTCGAGGCCATGTCGAGCAAGCTGGAGAGGATCGCGGATGAAATCGAGGATGACGCTGCATTGCGGGGCGACGATACCAAGAACGTGATCGTTGATTGGAGTGTTGCCTTGAGAAGCAAGACTTGCGCCTCCCCAGATTTGAGCCGCAGCCCACAGAATCGTGGTGTGGGCTACACCGTACGCCATGGCTTCCCGGAGTAGTTGCTCGAACTCGCTATTCTGAACTCGCGCATTGCTACGGATATTGATGGTATCCAGATTAAACGCATAGGCGGTTGACGAGGAGTCAGCATGTCGAGTGAGCGTGTGTAAACTTCCCAATACGATGGCGATTCGGACAAAGTTGCTGGCTGCTCTAAATACATCCCTTTCTCTCTGTGGACACTTGACGTACTCTGACAGTTGGTATTCTTGGTGGATGATGCGGGCGATCTCTCGGTACAATGGCTTCAAAACTGTTGTGCGACTGCCTTGGCCGTGAGGAAACATGAACTGGGGAATGGACTTGGCAAGTTCGTCCACATGAAGACCGGGAAGCTCTTTGAAATCCCTAAGCTTGATTTGGAGACGTAACTGAGGTGAAGTCGTCACTGTGTCTTCGATTTCAGAGAGCGCTTGGAATGGCTTTACGAACCAAACCATCGATTTGCCGGCGTCCATTCCCATTTCCCACAGGGATAAGACTTGCTGTACTCCGTCCTTGTCTCCGTCCCAATAGTCCAATTCCTGCGCTATACTAAGAGCTATCTCCTTTTCACCGCCATAGACAATGTTTCGTGCAAAATGATTGGCGTGATGCCCTTCGGCATTCTCGTCTGACAGTAGGTTTTGATAGATATCCGGAGGTGGCTGTATGAGCCAAAGCCTGATTAGATATTGTGTCGGGTTATCAGAGGTACTTGGTATGATTTTCGAACCATTCCGAGTGAGACACAGAATGCTCACGTCCGCGCCGTTCGCAGCAGCTGCCAGGCCAATAGATGCTGTACCAGTCGACATTGTGTCATAAACTCGCTGCTTGACTCTTTCTCCATTTGCTGTTAATACCTCCTCCCCCCAGTGCCCTGCGCGCGTATCCTTCTCTCCCAAAAGGTCAGCGACCAAATCAAGATTCAAATGGCGGGCTCGAGCAAATGTACTGCTCAACTTGACTGAAGCACCTTCCGCTGCTAATTCAGTCAGCCATTCGGTGGTTTTTGACGACTGCAAAGAGTCCGCGTCTGAGCTTTTGACGGCTTGAACCCAAGTTCTCAGGAGCGGTTTCCAAGAAGCGTACAGCTTGGATTGTGCGCCCTCGAGATCGCCTGGATAGACGTTTCTTGTCAATCGGCCTAAAATGAGGCTTTCCACGGCATCAATGATGCCATCTATTGGCTCTGCGTAACGATAGCTCAAAACGATCATCGCCGCAAAGCCTTCGAGACTGTTAATTGAGACATCTCCCATGAGCTGTGCCTCTCGCCCCTGAACGAACCGCATATTGGAGCCATATATCGATGTAGCTCTCCTAAACTGTACGTTTCGAAGCCATTTCGGAGTATCGATTACTCGAACATGGCATGCATTGTGAAGGTGACGGAAGATTGCAGCGTCGTTTTGACGTGTGACGAGAGAGCCGACAGCCTTGCCCAAGACAAGGGCAGAGAGAACCTCATTGACTCCGAACTGGACTTGCTGGAGGGCTCCATTATCGTTATTGTATACCAACGTCATTTTCTGTTGAGCCTGAACGATGAAATAATTTTGCCTGAGAGAAAGCGTCTGCACAGAAATTTCGTCATGAGAGGTCGGAGGCGGGTAAAAGATTGGCAGCCATAAGGGGAGTCTTTTTAACAAATTCCGTATGCAGGCCCAATTGGCAGTGCAAATCCATGAATAAGGCGACCGCGCTAGTCAAGCACTGCATCTGCTGTGTAACCGGGCACAGACGGGGCTGTGTGATACTCTGATGTTTAATTAGCGGAGGGGGAGTTTAATCAGGGAATATCCTTTAAGATAAACCAACCAAAATGAGGGGAGACTTCATTGCACGCAATTCGAACTTGATATGCATGACCAAGCACTGTATAGCGAATGGGAGAGCCGGAGTAGATAAGGTGCCGCTAGGCAACACTGCGCGCCCGGCTGAGTCCATATGAAAACAAGGCTTGTGATACGTCCAGTAGTAGTGCTTACTTATGGGCGGAATGAGACACCGTGATTATTAAAAGCATTTTATACTACCAATCGAGCCTGCACTGGATTTGAAACGCACCTACCAAAGGGTTGGCATTGGATCAGTTCAAAGGATGTAGTTGTTTCGCGCCAATCCTCACCTCACTTGGCGGGTGCGCCAAGCCACGAATTACAGACCTATGCTATAAAGTAAACTCCTAGGTAGTATATTCGTCTACTTTCACGTCCGTTAATACCATGATACCTCTAAGTAATACGAAACGGGGCACGCATATGCGAGGTGATATTAGCCATCGTTTATACGGAGATCTGGGTAAAAAGTTGTGGGATTTTAGTAGATCGACCCAATGGAGGGCGCTGATAGGCCCTGAAGCCCCCCGTGGAGTCGTAGTTAGGCACTAAACTACCTAGGTACACGGCTTACCTCGCTAACGAGCCTAGGCTCAAAAGTCCGTATTTTTAGGGAATTCTGCATACAAATCAAAAACCCAAATAATTAAATAATTCAAAGGAAGATTACCTAAATTCTTTCTCAACAGGTATACACGAACCCTCTATTATTTGTTATTATTATATAATTCAAAAATAACATGAGTTATTGAAGCCTATGGCCGGTTTGGTGAGGCTCGCGAAGCCCTGAAAATGGCCTGAAAACACGGGCTTTTGAGTCTAGGCTCGTAAAACAAAATTATGAGGGGAACGTTGCTTGGGGCAACCTTATAGGGCCTTATAGGGTATTTTAGCGATAGGTGGCTTAAACTTACAGGGCTTGTAGGGCAGTTTGGCGAGCTACAGTGGGTCAATTTTGGTCAATCCACTCAAATCCCACAACTTTTTACCCAGATCTCTGTACGGCGGTGTACTATCTCGAGCACGGAATAGAACGAGCAATCAAATTAGAGCTTCTAAGCCTGCAGTGTATTTGTAATTGAAAACTTTACTTCCTTCTCCAAACGTTCAATGGTATTTCCATCTACTTGGATCAGATATCGTAGGTCCCTCGAATACCTAGACTGTGCGCTGGGGCTCTATGGGTCGGGTCTAAGGGAAGCTGACCTACCCATAGGTCGGCCTATATAAATTGGGTTAGGAGCTTCTATAAGGCCTTATATAGGGTGGTTCTTTGGTTAAGCCCATAGGTCTGCTAAAAAGAACTAGGAAAATATATAAAAAAATAGGTTGACCACTAAAATTACTGGACTTGAATTTTCGTGCGTGCAGGCAAAGGGTATCTTCACACAACTGCTTTAAAGGAATCATTAGCATCAGCATCAGCATCATCCATCACGGATTTGATATTCAGAATTAAAGAGTGGTTTATACCAACAAAATTTGATTGAAACCTATATACACAGAGGCTTTCTACCTTCAATTTTTTATTGGGCCGACCACCTTCCAGTGAACGTTCCAAACCCAATTTTCAAACCAGCCACAAGGGAGGATATAAATAAAGCCTAAATTCGATGAAGTAGCAACCAAAAACACAAGTATCAACACCGGAAAGGAAACCACAAAGAACAGCCAAAAGAGCGGTCCGCCAGGGGCAAAGTCCTCGTTCATGCTGAACAAGCCGGACACAAAGCTTAGGGGCACGAACACTAATGCGACCATTGTCAGCCGCGATACGTTCTTAGTCTCCAGATAGGCACGGCGGCTTTCAATGAGCTGTAGATACGTTGTCACAAGCGGGACCGAAGCCTCAAGTTGTTTCCCTTGGTTGTTGAGACCGGGAGCAAGGTACTCGTAGTCCTCCTGTAACGACTTCCAACTATCTGATGTATCACCTTGGCCGTGATAATTGATGAACGAGATAGATTTGGCAAGGCTTGTTGTAGAGGAGGCTACGCGGCGCGGCCAGGACGAGATAGAAAGCAGAGCCAAGTTAATCCTATCGAGGTCTTCAGGCGAGACTGTGTCGCCCGTTGGGGGAGAATCGCTATGTTGGAGCGTGATGCACATAACAGCGAGGTAGCTCACCCATTCAGCAGCAATGAGGCGAAGGGGGTAGTATGAAAGGGCTCTGAGTGTGAGCTTCTCTGGATTGAAGTCAGGGGGTCGAGCTGTCGTCCAGTGATAAAGCAGCTGCTCTAGCATTGGTTGGCCTGTACTGGGCGCCGGGTCTTTGTGAGAGAAATTGGCTGGCAAGAAGTCTTCGGTTCCGCCAAATAAATGCATGCTCGGTGTTTGAATAACGACCTGTTGTTTCCCCCGCAATGACATATATGTGTCTTGTATAGGAGAGTCGACTAGTACTAGTCCTGTATTTCTTGTTAGAATTGCATTATCTCGCAAGAGCTACCACTTTGACACGTTCATCGAAATTCGAGCGTACCTAGCCAACCTTCATTTCTTCTTGGGACGACCAGAATAGAGCAACAATGTTGCGCAAGGCCAAGTCTTGGGCCCTGGTAAGACGGGAATACAATTACCTTACGGCGGATATTTGACTGGCACAGTAATTTGTAGTCTGTTGGTTCAATTTCTGGGAACACTAGGCTTTGATGGTATGGGAATGTGGTAAAGTGCTGCTGCTGTTTGGTCCATGAAGGTAATTCGCAGAACTTAGGCGACTGGGCCTCGAACTCCTTCCAAGCTGAGTGGACGTGCGAAGCAAAGAACATAGGATCAATATCAAGGCGAGATCCAAGCTCCTCCACTATCTCCTTGCTGATGTTCTCAACGAGGAGAATTTGGCCCAACTTCCTGGGCCCCCGTTCTTTCCCATCTCGTGACGGATCTTCCAGCTCATCTGCTAGACTCGATGGGGATATTTCTCTCGGCACTGGTTCTGCATGGCCACAAATGTAGTCAATCGAGACAATGCGTCCTGTATATGGGCTGACTCCTGGTGCGGATAGAAAGGCGTGCAAAGTCAGTAGGCAAGGGTGCCGGGAGCGCTTTGCCTCCACCAAGCTCTTGTACGGAGAATTTATATGCATTCTTTCAGCCTGAAATGTCGTTTTAGCGGTTCTCTTAGGCCCTAGGTGTTTTCAATTTAAGCTTCGGGAGCCAGTTGTGGGCAGATAATGGGACGTGGGTGAGGGGGGGGGTTCTGAGGAAGGAGAAGGAAGTCGATAATAAGGCGCGGAAAACTTATTTCCTTTCAATGAAGCTAAGCCCACAAGCTAGGCTTTCCGCCTCGAAATGTCGTGGATGAAATACCGCCTAGGCAGATTGCAAAGTGTGGCCCGGTTTGTTTACCAAAGTTAACCAGCGTGTCAGACACAGCCCCCACAATACCATGGAGATTACTAGGCAACTCCTGAGGCAGATGATTATCATCGCCTTTTAATCACGAAATCCAAATATCGCTCACTCGAGGCACCCTTGAAGCCTCATCTCTCTCTCTGTCTTTCGGCTGTGTGTTTCGGCTATTTCAGGCTACAACATGCAGCCGGTGAGATAACTGTTAACATGATTGAAAAACAACCTTCAATCGTCTGCTCTCACCTAGGCCAAGTAGATTTCCAAGTCTCGCAAGATCACTACTAGCTAGACTCTTCGGCTTCCCTCGGGCCGCTTCCTACCTGCTATCTCAACCTACCCTGACCTGCCTGGGGCACACACAAACATCATGGACGTCATAAATCACTTCATTGCAACATACCAACAAGAACGTAGCCAATGGGAACACCTCAAAGACTGCGCAATGCAGATCTGCAAAGAAGGATTAGAGGAAATCGGAGTAACGGGGAATGTTACCGGCCGCGTCAAAGCCGACGACTCTTTAAAGAAGAAACTAGAGAATAGGATGCCTGACAAGAACTATTGCGACCAGAACTCTATCATGAATGATCAGCTTGATTTTGTGGGCTTACGAATTGGTCTTTATTTCCCTCAGCAGAAGCAAGATGTAATTCGAATGCTGAAGAAGCAGTTCCATTATGAGTCTACGAGACCATTTGACCGAGACTGGCAGCCTGACGAACCTGGCATCTACCAGAATCTGTTTGGCCAATATGTTGCTGACCACGTGTGGGTTTCCCTTCACAGAAAGGACCAAGAAAGTGTCGGCAAGCACGCCGGTTTCAAATTCGAGATTCAAATTCTTTCGGTGCTGATGGACGCATGGGCTGGCATTAGCCATGATATGGAGTACAAAGCGCTCTCCGGTGGTCCTTCTGGCACGGAACTCAAGCTCCTTGATGCGCTCAAAGGACACGTCGAGGTTGGAGAGTTGATGCTCGAACAACTATACAGAGTCCACCGGAGACGCATCGAGACCGAGAACGAGCCGATACTCAGTTCACGGGAGTTGGGAGAGATCCTTATCGACGAAGTGCCCGAAAAGCAGATATCCGAGGCTAAAATCGGTGATCTCGACATGTTGCTCGTGGTTTTGCGTGGAACTGGGGTTAACACGCCGCGTAGCTTCCGTGATTTTTTACGGAAGCATGAGATTAGGAAGAAGCTGGGAGATAACCTCGCGCGATTTCAACGCGACTTTCAGCCGGTGCCCACAACGGTAGTCTTTTGCCTTCTGCACAAGATGCTCCCAGACCTCTCGACACAAGAGCAACAGTTCCGTGAAGTTGCAGTTACAGTAAGGTTATCACAAAACAGGGCATGGTTTGATAGCCGCTACTGGCAACCGCTCATATGGCTGTCTCGCGAGCTTGTGTCCGCGCCTGAATTATCAAAAAAGCCTCTAACTGGCTCACAAGTACGCAAATACGCACATTTATGGGGAGCAGAGCATTACTTTCGCTCTCAGAGCCCCATTACTCGTGGCGATGACTATGTGATAGACTGTCTGTCTCGCACCTGTGATCGTTCAGCTCCTGGCATTGAATTTGTCGCCGAGCTTTGCGTCTTAGGTCTCGGCCCAACGGCAACTGAGTATGTAGAGGAACCCGACGACAATGACGACCATCACGAAGATCGGTTTCAAGTTATCGCGAGCGCTATGCGACGTGCGTATGCTGCAGATTGCCAAGCATGGATTCAAGCAATTTATGATTACAGCTTCTCACTCCCCCATTACGGAACTACAAAGACGTATAAGTTCTTTCAATCGGCAGATGTAGGCATTTGGTTAATGAGCCTTGGCGAAGAAAATCTTCTAAAAGGGTTGTTAGAGGATTGGCCTTTGAAAGGTCTTCCATTCAGTGGCACGAATAAGTCCTTCGAGGATATCTGTAGCTTAGCGGGGAAACTTCAGAACGGAGCCATGTTGCGACTGTTGAAAGGGGAGATCAATGGGTTTCATATGTTAGATATACAGCTCCTGGAGGGATACAGAGATAATAAAGAGTTTAGACAGTATAGATAGTTTAGATAAATAACCAGCGGCAGATCCTAACTCCCCAACTTCCATCTTCAATATACTAGTAAGAAAATAAGGTACTTATACAGGCTTTTACTCTTAAGCATTCCTTTCTTCTAGTAAAGAAAAATATAATACTCTAGCGGAAAGCGCTTGAATTTATTCTGGTATTTAGCCTTCTCGTATATTTAAGTCTTCACTTCATTTCTTTGAGGGTATACGCAGAAATAACACGAACAGTTCAATTTCAAAATTCCTTTGTGAATTAATCCCTTAATTATAGTCCTATTTGTTATTTTCCCTTCCATTCCCCTTCCATCTATCTATTTCATCTTCTATAAGCGGTACAGAAACTAATCTAATACTTTATACGATGTATTATACGAAGGCCGCGGTCAAGGGTATCCGACAAGAGCGTGTCTATAGGGCCTCAACCCTGTAGCTCCACTATATCTGCGAATCAAGGCCTAGAGTTCCTAGCTGAATGCCCTGAAATGGTCAGTACTGACCGTCTATAGAGCAACAAGGTTTCAAAGGCAGACAGCACCTACCCACTGAATAGGGCCTTACAGGACATGAGCGTTGGATTTACAGGGTCTTTAGGCTTGCATCTAGCCGATAAGCCCTATTGTCGGATACTTTTGACCACGGCCTTCAGATAAGTAGGTCAATTAAGTTTATCACTGGACAGTGCGTGGAATCACGGCTCTTCTCTTCATTTATTGTTGAAACACAAAAGTATATATACAAAATTAAAATAGCCAACTATCGAGTGGGTCTAATTTGACTACCAATTGGCTGCTTGTCGCCAAACTGTAATGCAAAATTTTTGCCAGAGCCAACGGCATAGAGAGATGCTGGCGCCCTGCACACCTGGACACAAATGAAGTCGCAAGGCTTGTGGTTAGGCACCAGCCAGAGCCCTTCTGCCTTGCCCGGTGCAGCGCCACGACTCGGTAGCTCGGGGTGGCTCAGGGACAACTTTTGCCCACTTTAGTCTCACTGCAATCCAGTTTTAGTTACATTATCGCAAAGGCATACTGTGAGCGGTACGTTGCTGTCCATATTATAGCATCACCAGCCTATTCGTCTGGCTGCTTTACTGTAAGCGGAGTCACGTTCGGTATTGGCCGATCGGCATATGTGGCCTAACCTTATCAGGGTCGTACGATTCCCAGCTGGACTTCCGCGATTGAAATTAGCGCTGATTGCGTCTAACTCACCTGTCTCCTCTGTGACAGGATTCTTCTTACACCACCTTATGGCATGTCCGCATATTCTTCTTAAAGAGATTACTTTGTGATTCAAGTATTTGGAAGTAGACATGCCAGAAAGAGGGGAAGCAAGTGTCGCCAGGCGGCAGCTGAAGAACCAGGACGTACAGTTGAAACAAATTCCGGAGTCATGGGGTGTCCAAGGTATCAAGCTAAGCCTGGGAGAGATGTCTACTTCAGCTTCCATTGCGAAACATTGCGGATCCATCTTTAGCCGACGTGAGAACAGCAGCCTTCTAGACGCTGCTGAAGAATACTTCGACATTCATATCCAGGGCCTCCCAGTGTGGCTACGCGAAATTCAGCTGGCTAGGGAAGTTGCCATTCTTGGCGCACACATGCGGCGAATCAAAGCTTCAAAGACTATGAAAGAGCTCAACATGTTCAGGTTATCTGGGCTTGCCACTTTCGTCGTCCTATGCTGCCGTTATAGCGAGGGCGAGGATACAATGATAAAGATAGTCGATTTGCTCATGGTCGGCGAGCTCGGCACTGTCATTAAGATTGACAAGGACCGTCATCTCCAATCCCCATACACTTTCAAAGCACACATTAGTGCGTTCATTAAGTCATGCCTCGATGCCGACCGAGATTCCGACGTATCGAAGCGCGCCAACAGCTGGATGGCAGAGCTGCATGACTTTGGCGAACTTAATCCGGCATCCAAAGAGCTATTTTTACGGAGACAACAAGCAAGCCTTGATCTTGTCGGGGAGCTCTTGGGGGCAGCAGGCGTTGAGAAAAACATTGCCAAGCACTCCAGGGAGCTGGTTCAGCAGCCCACAGAAGACGAATACCCGGGTGGCTGGGCCAAGATTCATGACACGCTCTATTTGACATCTGCATACATCGCACTTGCAGCAGCGGCACATGGTGCGTGTGTTGTTGTTGAGTGCATTTCAGACAAGGGCTCGAAAATATTTCCCAGCGAGGCCAACTTGGACGAGAGAAGGTCAACCTTTCTCGTACGATTGTGGTTAACCCAGCCACCTGAGCACATACGTGGCATCCTACGGTACTCGAACCACTCGACCGCATACCAGCATCATACAGGGAACATTAAAAATGTACGCGATATCGTGGACGAAGAAGTAACCGTAGTTGGTGGTGCCCTGGAAATTGCCACTTGGGTTGCAAGGAAGCTCGGGTTCCGACTTCAGACTACAGAGAAGCTTGAACCAAAATCCCTGCTAAATTTATGGAAACGTGGGGCTGAATACAGCAAGAACCTGCACTGGGTGGTCAAGAGACACTTATCGACCACAAACTGTGGAATGCTCCTTTTAGCTCTTGAGACCGTCAATAAGGACCCAAATCTGCTACCGTTTCAGGCATTACCACTGTCCAAAGCTCTACTAACTAAAGACAAACGCGTTGGTCTCTTGGCGAGACCTGTTGTCAACATAGTCCACGACTTCTACAAGTTGGATGACTATTCCGCCCTTCTTAGGGACGACGAGAATGGCGATGATCCAGAAGTATATAAAGCTATGCAACTCGTCATAGTCTCCATTGCCGTAGAGGTATTACGCAGCACCATAAACTCTGCCAGCGACTCCACAGATATGTATGCCTTGAACCTAGCTACTCTAAACCCCAGGCCGCGAGCCTTCGGCAACCTTTACGACCTCATTCGGTCGGCCGTAACCCCACACGAAGGGGTGGCCCCATTCAAGCTTGTCGCAACCGCGGCTACGGTCTGGGGAGGTGCCCAACTTACCAATACCGATCGTCCAGGCTACCACAAACTCGGTGCTGACTTGCTAGGCGTTGTCACGACTCAATGCACCGTCATTTTTGACATCCTTCGGGACCCACTACCGTTTGTCAAAGAGGGTAAGACCAACAAACTCCTCTCCATCTGGCGGGGACCTGTTCCAATGCTTCCTCGGGATCCTGTGACAAACTGCGTATACAGCGGCTATGATGAACGTTGGAGTCGTTCCGAGGTGTGGCCTATGTACACGCCCAAAACAACACCGCCCGACGACCAAGTAAAGGGGCCGATGCTATGGACATTCGAGCCCTTTGGCCATGAAGCAACACGCGGGGCATTTTGCTTCTGGTATAACGGCAACTTGGTGGCGGAGTTTGCTCCCCACTCTATAATCACAGCGATACTCTCAGGATCGAGAGAAGTTGTTGAGCCTGATTCTAAGAACGCCATCAATGCTAACGGGCGGTCGCCTGGGGGGTTTGTTGAGTTGTCGAAATCAGACTTACTAGAGATGACAGGCTTTGCCGTCCAGGGCAACATTGGGGTTGTTATCAAGGAGCTGGAAGATCTGGTCTGGTCCATGTTTGCCTTTGGCTGCGCGGCAGGGCCTGCTGATAGTTTTTATCACCTTCCAACTTTCACCTACCGTGGCGACCCTGGGGATTTCAATATTGAGGAATTCCGCACAAAGATGACGGAAGGTCAGGTCCTTATCATAGTACCATCGATATTGTGAATTCCTAAGAGAAGTTTGTTAGTAATATAAGGATAATATAGTTTCGCCTTGCCGAAGTTCTTAGGGGGGCGATCTAGTAACAGATAGGCAGTGTTTGATTAAATAAAGGGTAGTGAACAACATGCGTAGAATCGTATATGGTATGTTACCAGTACAAAAATTAGTGAAAACCTTCTTTCATCGTCGTCACCCCATTCTATTCTCTCGGCCATCATAACACCACTAAAAGCGTCCAAGTCTACTTAATGAAAACGATTATTTCGCGTCTCTTTCGGGAACATCTGGACGAACTCGCCGGCCGCTTTGGATATTCGTTTGTCTCCTATCTCACATTTTAGATACCCAGTCCGTTGATATTATTCGTGTATAATCAGAGCAGTCTCTCGGGACAGGGACTGGAGCCGCTGATCTCGACTGGCAATGGAATTGGCTAGCTCGTCTACTTGAAGACCGGGAAGCTCGCTCTGGTTGGAAAAATGCGTGAGTTGAACAAGCAACTGCTATGTCTATCTTATGAACATGTCGGAAGGGCTTTGAAATTAAATGAAAATCAACGTTTCTTAGTAATTTCTGGTCTGATTAGTAAAAGCTAGTAAATTCGCAGGCTTAGATAAATTAGAAATCCTATTTTAAACGATTTATTTGTTTAATCATCTTTAGAAATAGAGCCGTGGGGTTGAATCCAATTGAGAAGTTCTTTGGGATATCAGAATTTAAAGGGATATAATGGTTGTCTCTCCAATTCCAGTTTAGGAGGCAAAAGGTAACATTTAATTATTTGCCGTCTATCTTTGGCACAAGAGCTTGATTCCAAGTTAATGATAAAATCGTCAGAGAACGCGAGTTTAGATGTAGTACTGTTTTTGGTACACTTCTAGATAAGTATATAAAATTTTGATAAAGCTCTTAGAAGATTGAAGTTGTATACTCGTATATGAGTTGGGTTTTTTGAGGGGAGTTGAGCAGAGGTGGGTATTAAGTGTGGCACTTCGGTAAAGGGGACCCGAATCGACTCCGACAGGGACCCTTGATAAATATAACAAGGGATCAAGAACGGCCACCATCACGATACCTTGATAGGTTTAGGGATATAATGATACTATATTTAATAAGATCTATAAAATTCTATATATAAATAATATGGAAATTATAACCGATTATCGAGGGAGCCAGCAGGGGTTCCCTGCAATTGATCCATCTATTCACCTGCTACTTACCCTGATACCGGCAAAGCAGCTCTACTCACCTTTCCGCACAGAAACTGATTCCATTCATGTTAGGATTGGCGCACAATAATGGTTTGAACCAACCATCACCCTATGTCTATACCAGCCTAAATCTTTCCATTAAGTCACCATACCTACAACCTCCACCTAACATCTAACCCTACCACAATTCACTCTTCTATTCAACTGCAAACCCATCCTCCCCCATCAAACACATAAAATGTGCGGAATAACAACCACAAAATATATCTGCTCGCGTGCCCCCCAGATCGCTAAGCCCTGCAAAATCGGTATCCTGAAGTACCCAAAGAACCCGGAGCGCTGTCCTCGGTATAAAAACCAGGATTAGGAAATGACGGGAAATTGTGCCGAGTGCGTTGAGAAGATGGGGAAGGGGGGAGAGGTGGACGGTGAGGAGGGCGGATGGGGGGTTGAGAGGAAGGGTGGTTTTTGTGAGGACAGGCGGTAGATTGGAGGAAGCGGACTTTGAGAGCTGTAGGGAGTGAAGGGAGTCATGCAGAGGAAAGGATGTGGATCTACACTGCGGAGTTGTATAAATAGCTTTCTTCTTTGAATATATGAAGGTCATAAGTCTATCGGGGTATCAATATCAGCTTTTCCTTACCTTTCACGCGGTATCCAAAACCTCAGCCTCAACCCTCCAATCAGTCCTCAGCCCCTTCCCAACCTTCCCAAACATTTCCTCCATATCCCCAACCCTTACCCCCACTGTATCCTTCAACTGAATCCCCAGTCGCAAGCCTACTTTATGTCCCTTCTTCCCTAACCCATGACTAACCTCAGCCCTCAGACCCAACCTCTCGAAGTTCCCCCCTCCGGTCCCATACGCAGGATAAATCGTAGCAATCAACCTCGCCAGAGTCCCAATATAAGCACACCACCAAGCCAAATCGTGCCCAATAAGATCTTGCAAGTTGCTGCATACATGCTGGTCCACACGCCCTAAATCGTTTCCCCAGCGCGCACACATAGTCAAAGCAAGTATCGCGCGCGTCTCATGCGTCATTCCAGGCAATCCCGCAATAGCACCAGAGATAGGCTCATGTAATGCTTTTGCCGAATTCGAATCCGCGGATTCGCCCATGTCTAGCCAGGTATTCTGCGCGACGTAGTGTAAGATTTCGGGTGTAAATACGGCGGGGACGCGGGAGGTAAGACCGGATGATAGGAGGGTTACTGCTGCTTCTGCGTGTTTTTCGGGCATGGCTGGGCCAGGAAGTTGAGAGAGCGGGTTGGTTTCTCGGATGGAGGTGGGGAGCTTCATGTATAAGACTCCTTCTCTGTTTCCGCCGCTGCAGAAGACGACTTTTTTGATCTTGGGTATGGCTTCGACGAGGGCTTGGACCACCGTGGTGATGGCGGGAAATTGCTCTCGCCGCCTCTTGGACAGGCCGAATATTTTGCTCTCGTCGGTGTTGTTGGCGTGAAGCATTTCTCGCCATTTGATGAATCGATGTCCTGGGACGGTATATCCGCCAATCGAAGGGATGGGGTAAGGTTGAATAGGATCAGTATGCATCAACATACTCCCATAACCCCTGAATCCACCACCACAAAAGTAAATCGTAACCCCATCCTCATGCTCAGCCTGCTCCTTCAACTTTGCGAATCTCTCCGTCAATCCATCAAACGTCTCCTTCATCCTCGCCCTTAGCTCCTTCTTCACAGCGTGTTCCGAGTCCTGACTTTTCAACGCAGCAGACACCTTAGCCGCTCCAAACGGCATACTTCTCGCCGCCTCTGCAGCCAAAATATCATATTCAGGAACAGAAGAATTGACATAAGTCATCTGCACACTCCCACCACCTAAATCCATAAACAACCCATCAACTTTATGGAACCCACTCCTAGCACCCATGGCCCCGAACAAACTCTCAACACCCGGGCTCAGTATATCGACCCTCAATCCACTGGCTTTCTTAATCGCATCCAACATTTCGCTCCTATTCCCAGCCGTCCGCATAGCCTCTGTCGCAAACACGCTGATGTTTTCTTTCGGTACGTTATGTGCATCGCAGATCCCCTTAAATCGTGCTAGGGTGCCCGCTACTTCGTTTATGACTTGAGGAGGGAAGCTCTGGTTCGAGCCAGGCAGATGTAGCGCGTCGTAGAGGGAGATGCCGGCGCGGTCGCGGTAGAGACAGTGGAGGACGCGGCTGCGGGGAGGAGAGAGGTCGGAGATAGAGAAACGGATGCCATTGCTGATTTATGTTAGAATTGATAACGGTAAGGGAGAGGGAAAAATACCTTCCCATGTCTACGAGGCCGTAGAGGGCTTTGGAGCCTGCTTTGAAAGTCGACATTCGGCTGGGGAAATTGGATATGGTTATTGCGGTGTCCATGCCGTCTGCGAGGCTATCGGCCATGGTGAAAGTAGATTGAATATATTATACAGAAACTAGAGAGTTGGAGGGGTTATGGAGGTTCCATGAGAGGTGGTGGTTTCCCAGGCTGCAAAGTTGGTCGTCCATGTGCCCCTCCAAGAAAATTTGAAGATGACGTGCCGCACGTGCCACCCCTGAAATACCCCGCCCCCTTTTTTGAGAGATTGTTGGGAGTTTCTAGGTGTTATGTTTTATATCCGATTGGAAAACGCAATGACCAATGGATCCTTTCTTCAGTTAAGTATCTATGGCATGTAGTGTAATGTGGGTGGGGGAAAGCGACATCCTGAATCAAATCACCATGGACGAATGTTATCATACAAAGCCGACACTTTTATTACTATTACCAAATTATGCCTTAGCTAGTATATGTGACGCTATACGCCTTGAAGTAAGTAAAATCACTCGTAATCTGCACGGCTCCATTCCCATCAATAGTAAGATACTTCCCATTCTCCTTCTGCAGCAAGTACCCTTTCCCAGCAGCAAATCCCACGGTGTAAGTCTGCGCCCCATTCGAGCTGTCAATCAGCCCAGTATGGCTCCCGATATATCTCCCGTCCTTGGCACTACTGATGGTGAAGGTATTACCTCCATCAGTAAGACTGTGCACGACCCATCTCTGCGCAATTCCATCATGTTTTGAAGTAGCTTTCGTAGCAGTGATATCACTTGTGCCAGGGTTCGTGAGCGCATATCCACCGAGCTCCAAAACAATATATCGTCCTTCTGTCAGTGATCCACGCATCTCTTTGAAGCCCTGCTCAGACAGACTCGACACATTCTTGGCATCGATCTGGCTGTCGTATGGAACAGCTGGTCTGGTGGTCTTGTACTGACTCTCGCAGTAACTAGCCCCGTCATATTTCCCGCTTGAATCAGTATGTGGTGCCGGAGCATCTGGGATTGAAGGAAGAGAGAAGTCAGGATTGGCGAAATCGAATGCGTTGATGAGCGAGGACATGTGTTCTCGTCTCCACGGCACCATCTCGTCGGTCTTGACGTTCTTGCCCTTGGCAGCTAGCCACTCTTCGACGAACATGATCTGCGAATTGTGATCCGCGTGCTCGGTGAAAACAGCTCCCCCGCGAGTCCAGGGTGACACGATATAAAATGGAAGACGGAAGCCTGGCCCACTACAGGTGTATCTAACTTGGTTGTAAGGGTCTTGGAGCCATTCCCCTGGTGTCCCAGATGGAGAGTGATATGGAACGACGTGATCACCCCATCCTCCCGTCTCGTCGTAAGAAATGATCAGAGCGGTCTTTGAGTACGCCGCACCCTTGGTCACAGCATCAACGACTTTCTTCTGCAACCAAGCACCGTCTCGTGGGGAATAAGGTGGGTGTTCAGATAGCTCAGCAGGACCAATGATGTATGAGATTGCTGGAAGGGATCCATTTGCAGCTTGAGCGTAGAAGTCATTCAGTGAAGAACCGACCATGCCCTTGTTGCTAAGTTGGGAACCAGGCAAAGCATCTTGGAATTGTTTGAACCAAGCGAGAGGGTTGTCATCGAAGTTGTCCGCATCTTGAAACACAGACCACGACACACCCGCATCTTGGTATTTCTCAGCCGTTGTCTTCCAGGAAAGAGGATAGCAGTTGAATCCACCGGACTCGCAGCCAGGAGTTTCGTTGTTGTCAATGTATGGATAGCCTCCCTCGGATTCAGTCTGCGGGGAACCGGGGACATTAATTGAGCCAGAGGCCCAGGTGACACGGTTGGGATTCGTCGAGGCGATGACGGACTCTTGGTACATGTCACCGATAGTCCAGCCATCAGCAATGGAATACTGGACCGGGATGTCACTTCTTCGGTAGTGACCCCAACTCCATGGGGTGTTGTTCATGGCCCAGTGGTTATTGAGCCCTCCATTTAGGGCGGCATGGTTATCTTGCCAGCCGTTGTCTCCGGCAACCATGCACTGTGTGGCTTCAAGAAAGTCTCCGCCTTGATAATTGAGATACCAAGGGAGCAGATATGAGGTGGAAGTTGTCAACGCGGAGTTGACGTCTTGCTGCCAAACTGGTTTCTCACCGTTGACCTGAACATTGGGGTCTGAAAACCCTCGAACTCCGGCCATGGTACCGAAGTAGTGGTCAAACGCGCGATTTTCTGACCAGGGTTAATAAATAGGATGGAATTCATCGCGGGGTTGGTACCTTGCATGAATAGAACGACATGCTCAATGTCGGCCAGAGAACCAGCAATTGCTGGTGCAGCGAGGAATGGGTACATCACCACGAAGGCGGGTATGAACTTGGAGATGACTGCCATTCCGAAGTTAAGTGATCAATCTCTGGCCCACTGGTACTTGGAAACCAAAGGAGCGGCTCACATATATATCGCAAAGAGGTTGACCGGGGTATCCGCTCTGCAGCAGGCCCCAAAGCTTTGCTAGCTTAACAAATAAAGCTATTACCAAGGGTCCGTAGACCTGCATGCCGCTATCACTTCAAGATATGACCTTCCTGGTAGGACTTCGACTTGCAGAAATTTGCAAAGGTGAATTCCACTGCGCCAGAAAATTCCCGAAATTGTGCCTACCGTCTACCTTCTGGTCGGGTCGTGATTAGCACGTTGCTTGTCGTCGGAGCCCTGATGGATGCTGACTGCCTCCCGAGTAGTGGGGGAAGCTTGATGCATTGTCCAATGATCTCGGCTGGTCCTTGCCCGTGCCATTCAGGTACGGATACGGACCCCGCGGACCCCGTGTTAGATGCACCTCAAATGTAACCTGTCCACATAGAAAGCGAATATGGATAGATAATCGCACAAGCATAGGTTTAATGCTTAACGACTTGCCAATTGCAGCTAGGTCGAGGTACCCCACGTGCTTGGGAGTGGCGAGATTGACTTCAACCTTCAGACGCCGTGAAGCCGTGGAAACTGGGCAGGATATTACCTGTGACAGGAGGCTCTAGTAGAGGCTCTTGAAGTACCGCTACCATGGCGCTGGATCAAATCAATGAGATTCGGGGATGATATGAAGTTGGCAAGGACGTTGGAAAAGATTGCGAAAAATAAAGAGGTGGGGACAAGGATCATGGAAGCTGGAAAGAACGCGCGAAGAAGAATGAGCGCGATTTCAACAACAAACGACGATGAAGCTTCAACAGAACTTTTGAATCCCGACGTTAGCCACCATGACGCCTCTCGCGGTCAGTCTCGATTCAGGAAGTATGTTTGGAGAGGGGACAAGAGCAAGTGGCTTTGGCAACTTAGCCTCATTTTCTCCGTTGTTGTACTCCTCACCTTGAGCCTCTTATCATTCGACACGCTTTTCCCATTCTCAACGATATCCACGATCTTCAATGCTTCTCAGGAACCCGAACAGCCGGCGGCAGGCCAACACCAGATGCTCGGAATCGAGCTTTACCCAGAAGAGCACGTGTCACGAGCACCGAAAACAATCACCCATTATTGGAATATCACATCTGACTACCGGTCCCCAGATGGTGTGAAGAAACAAGTGTACCTCGTCAATGGACAATTTCCCGGCCCTACAATTGAGTGTCGTTCAGGAGATCGACTTGTTGTACACGTAACGAACAGTCTCTCATCGGACGAGGGCATCTCAATCCATTGGCACGGGCTTCATATGCGGAATGCAAATTCCATGGATGGTGCTGTGGGATTTACTCAATGCCCAATTGATAATGGAAAAACCTTCATCTACGATTTTAAGGTGGATAAAAATCAAGCTGGCACTTTCTGGTGGCATGCGCATTCGCAGGTTCAGAGAGGGGACGGGATATATGGAGGGTTGATAGTTCACCAGCCGTCAGAAGTGGATGTGAAGCAGATAGCCGAACGCAAAGGGAAAGAAATTCTTCTCTTGATTGGAGATTGGTATCATCGCAGTGCTGACGAAGTTCTTTCGTGGTATATGAGCACCCGTGGGTTTGGCAACGAGGTATGTGGCTCCGCTGACCTCCATGTACCGTTTGATATTAACTTGTCTTGAAGCCGGTTTCCGATTCCCTACTCGTCAACGGTGCTGGAAAGTTCATTTGCTCGATGGCCGTGCCAGCAAGACCTGTCGAATGCGTTGATTTCAAGGCCGAGGACAGACTTGCAGTTTTCGGGTCGGATGTTGAAAAAGAGCCAATTCGTCTCAGGGTTGTAAATGTTGGGTCTTTAGCAGGCTTCACCCTGGGACTTACTTCTGGAGCCTTTACGCCGTTGACTCTAGACGGTGGCTTCCCAATCCGGGGCGAACTGTCGAACTCTGTTGGGATTGTATACCCCGGCGAGCGTTTGGATCTGCTGCTTTCTGCGGACATTTTGTCGAGAAAGAATCCTCCGCACTTGTTCATCAATCTTGATCCTGAGTAAGTATTCTCGGCCCCGCAGCAAAAACTTTTATTAACACATACCTCAGAAACTTCAAGTATCCAAATCCCGCTCTCCGTCCAAATCAGTCTTTCCCATTGATTGCCGGATCTCAAATTCAAGACAGTGAGCCCGCACTGCATTTCGATCTAACTGAGGCTACTGCTCCTGAAGCTCAAGGCTCTCGATTCGAATCCTCGAACGCAGATCAACAGGCTATCCTTCTTTACACCAAGACTCAAAAACTAGCGAAGCTGTCTAATCACCCAACTGGATTCATCAACCGAACTTCCTGGTCTCCACAAAGCACACCTCAAGCTCCCCTCCTCTCTCTGCCACGAAGCCTGTGGGATGATAATCAACTTGTTTCCTGGGTGCCATTAGCACAGGGGGACGATTCGTGGGTTGATATCATAGTAAACAATCTCGACGACGGGGCGCACCCGTTCCACTTGCATGGCAACGACTTCTATGTTCTTGCATCTCATCGATCGGAACATGGCTGGGGCAGTTATTCTCCTTACGAAACTTCGGGCTCATCTTCGATAACACCGAAACTGAATTTCAAAAATCCCTCGAGAAAAGATACCGTGAGCGTGCCGAGACGAGGGTATGTGGTATTGAGATTTCGATCCGACAATCCAGGGATTTGGATGTTCCACTGCCATGTACTATTCCACCAGGCTAGTGGAATGGCAATGGGGTTTTTGATTGGCGGGGACGAAGATCATGCAAATGTCGACTCGAGCGCGAAGTCACTCTGTGGCTAAAAGTCAATAGCCGAGAGACTGGCTACCTACACTATTCAAAGTGGTATTCTTTCCCAACGCAGCCTGTACCACGATATTATCTGCAGGAGGATCAATTGAATCCCCGCTGGCTTATTATTCACGGTACAAGGCGATATCTGGCTAGATGCATTTCTTTCTAGGCCCTAGCAAGGCCCAGAGCGGATTCATGGAGCCGAACTACTATTATCAGCGAAGCCTGACTTGATATAAAAGGTCGAGGCGATACCTTCCCCAGGAGCCGGGTCTCGGATTGTATGCACAGAACAAATTCGACAGCTCGAATCGTTCCCAAAATGTATCGATTCGGTCTTTGTCTCACTGCATGGCTTCTGGGTACAGTCAGTATGTCCATGGGCTTCCCGTGACTCAGCTCTGCTCAATACTAAGATTATCAAGCTCTTGTATCATCGATTCCAGTGTCGAATGATCTGCTCCCATCTATTGAACCAGAAAGAGTCTCGACATCGATAGTTCAAGGCTTTTCAAACAATGTCCAACTCAGAGTCCTCACCCTCGGCGCATCAATCGCATACGGGTACACCTCACCCAACGGCAACGGCTTTCGCTTTGGAGTCAGAAACCAGATAGTATGCGCCGGAAACCCAGTCAACATGGTTGGCTCCCGCCAATCCGGCACCATGGTTGACAACGACGTCGAAGGTTGGCCCGGCGCCCGAATCGAGCAGGTAGCCGAGAAGGCTGAACTTTCAATCCCTTCTAAGCCAAACCTCGTTCTTCTTCATGTCGGCACAAACGATATGCTGCAAAACTTCAATGTGTCGACTGCTCACCTGCGCCTAGCATCCCTGATCGACCATCTCTTTGATACAATTCCGGGTGTGACGGTGATCTGCTCCACTTTGCTACCTAATCTCAACGCAGCTGCTCAATCTAATGCCCAAAGTTTCAACGCAAAGATTCCTGGTCTTGTCTCCACGCGTCAGAAGGCAGGGAAGAAGATACTTCAAGCCGACTTTTCTACTTTTTCTACGAGTCTCATGGGAGCAGATGGCACGCATCCCACCAGTGATGGGTACGCGAAGATGGCAGATGTGTGGTATCAGAAGATATTAGAAGCTGGTGCTTCGAAATGGATCACGGCTCCTGTCAATATCTCAGGGGTATCTGATGTTGTGGCGGGGGACTCGGGTTGTCAAAAGACGGGGGGTCCTTAAGAGTCTTAGAGCTCAAGCAGTGTATTCGTCTCGAAAGGCGTGTGGCTCTGTAATGAGACGTGCAACTAATGACGAATGCTGGAATAAATATAGAAAGGCATTTGTTCCTAAATCTCGATCTTGCTGCTATCTAGAATGCCGGCGAGGGGAAGGCGGCAAGACGGCGAATCGCAACGAGTCCTGCGTGCTTACCTTATCACATCTTTTCTCTCAGCTTCTCATGCCACAGACCATTGTCGTGAACATCATCCTCCTCATACAAAACATCCACTATGGATAGCTCTTCCTCTCCCTCCGAAACTGTCGAAATCGATCCCGCCGGCGACGTCCTCTTCATCGTAGGCCCCTCGCCACTCAAAGTGCGCCTTCTCGTCTCCTCCAAAGCCCTCAGCCTCGCCTCACCCGTCTTCGCCGCTATGTTCAGCCCTCACTTCAAAGAAGGCAGTGCTCTGTCTTCGGACTCCCCATCAGAAATCCCCCTTCCCGAAGACGACTCTGAAGCGCTGACAGTGCTGTGCAACTGTTTGCATTTCCGGACGGACCATATCCCGCGGAATGTAGAGTTTTCCCTGTTGAGATCGCTCGCTGTGCTGTGCGACAAATATAATTGCGCAAAGGCTATTGCGCCGTGGAGTATCCTCTGGCTCCAGAAATGGGAGTCGGAGAAATGTGAAGATGGGTTTGAGGGGTTGTTGATAGTGGCTTATTCTTTGGATTGTGCGGAAGCGTTTAAGAAGGCATCTAAGAAGGCGATTCTGGAGCAAGTGGGACCTTTTGACACCCGTAGGATGATCGAGGGATTGGAGACGGTGCCTGAAAATCTACTCGGTGTGTTAAAGTTTTACACTTTCCTTCATCCACTTGTTCTGACTTTCGACTTTTAGTGGACATCGATGCCAACAGAGGCGCAATCCAGGCGAGTTTACATACAGCTATAGAGAAGGCCGGCAGTACGCTACTATCAGTGAAATGCGGCTATCCGATGTTCTGGCCGCATTCATATCTTCAAGGTCTGAAGACTGCCTCACTGTGGCCCTTATCAGAGGCTTTTCGCCAGCAGAGCCTCGCGACCATTATGGAAAGAATATACTGGATTCCGCAGCCCGACTACTCAAACAGAGGACGCTGCGGCTGTTCAATTTGCAGCAAAACTTACGTGCAAGTAATTCGGGATGACAGGGCGCAACACTTGTCAATGGTCACTGGTCTTTGTCTAGATTGTGTGAAAGGTGGAGGCTCGAAAGCCAAAGATAAGGAATGCCGAGTCTCGCATTCCTAGAATTTCGAATTTGGTCAGGCGGATTGGCTCAGAAATAGACTGCAGACCAGCTTGAGGGGATGAACATAGAGGAAATTTTCATTGATGATAGCCGTCACTTGGCACAAGCGGTCAAGTATCGTCGTCAGGTTTCGCCAGGGTTCAATGCAAGCTATACTTTGTGTTTATGTGTGCCGCCAGGGGTTTAGTTTTGACACCGTTAGCTGCTGCCTATTCAGAGTCATCGCAATTTTTTACGTAAATCGCCACCGCTAAAATCTTCAGCATATTACCACACCAACGTGGCCATCTACATATTTTGCGCTATTATTCACTGCTTCATACTTTGGCCAGCTAAATATTATTTCCACGTGCACTCCTCGAAATGGCTGTACAATTGTTGGGGGAGCCGGATGATCTCGATCAGGATTCACATCGCACGAAAGAGGTGGTCACGTACAACGGCATCGACTTTCTCAGCACAAAGCTATCAGAAGAATTGGTAGTTCGGATAACCTCAGAGCTCAAATATCCACGGGATCTTCGACCACTATCACTCGCAAACCGGAAACTGCATCGTGTTGCTCTCCCGCTACTCTTTGCTCACATCGATTTCCGACCCCATACTAGACGCGATAAAGACGGATGCCCTTACTATAGCTGCAATGCGGAATTCACCAAGCTGAAATTCCGACCATTTGTGGTCCTTACGTTGCAGCGTCCCGATTTGGCGGGGTTGATTCGCAGTTTCTGTATGACTCCGGGTTTCGACAGTGATTACAGTCGTATGTTTCTCCATGATGTACCGGACGAAAAGTCTTGGGAAGAATTCGGTCCAGTCCTAGAGAAAGTGGTTGATACAAATGCTCATTCTCAAGGAGAAAAAGCGACCTGGATAGAAGCTCTGAAGGCCGGCGGTGATGATGATCCGCTCTTGGCATTGCTTCTGCCCTGCTTGTCGAACATGCAAAGACTTGCCCTTCAAATGCCAGAAAATGCCCCTTTCTGTGAGAGAATGATGGATCGTTGCGCGTTACGAGAAAAGCCATTCGATAAGAACCGTGAAGCGTTCGGTCGGCTGGAGAGCTTCGGAGGATCTTATTTTGAAGATGAGTCGGCAATGAAGCCCTACTGGTTTGCCCGCTGTCTTCGTCTACCAAACATCAGACGAATATTCATGAATTTTATCGCCACTGGCAGCGGAAATATGGAATATGGCGCTGAAGATGAACATCTGGCCCTCGTCCCGGCCCGAAGTTCCTCGTGCGACTATATCGAGCTGCGAAATTCCAAATTGAGCGGCCACGATATCAGGAAAACAATAGAAGCATGCCGACAGCTCAAGACATTTATCTATGAGATAGGGTGGGGATATTTAAGTTGGTGTAATTATCCTGATACACGTCAACTCATGAATGTTCTCGCTCATTACGAAGATTGCCTGTATGTCTGACCTTGCTTTCGAATCCTCGACTGCTTAACGCGCTAATCCTCCAACAGCGAAAATATGTCCTTGGAACTAGCAGCCGACCATGATGCGGATTCCTCTATATTACTTGCTCCGATATCGTTGTCTATTTTCAAACGGTTGAAAAATGTGCGACTGAGTCCCCTTTTCCTCGAGGGGCGAAGGTCATCGGAAGATTACCACGGCCACCCGCTCGGATACGAACATGTGCCACATCGGAGCGACCTAGAAGACACACTTCCTGATTTATTCCCGCGTTCTCTTGAGCGCCTCTGCATCTCGAATGCCCAGTGCTCGTTTGATGTTGTCGCAGCTGGGCTTAAAAAGCTGCTTCTGAACAAACAACAGACTCATCCCACATTGAAGAAACTGGTACTACAAGGATCTTGGATAGACAAACCAGAATCCTGGCCGGATCTAGCTGCATTACGGGCCGTAGCATCACAAGTCGGTGTCTCGTTTGCTGCTCTGGACGCTCAGAATTCGGACATATATGAGCCAGAGGTGAGATCGGTATGGGGAATGGACGATGAATTTTGGTGGGCGGAACTAGGGTCAGAATCGAGGCGTTTGCAAGTCTTTGACGAGTCCCGGGCAAAGGAGGAAGCTAGCCAACAAGAAGGCGACCTGGATGGGTGAACCCCGCACATACGAGCTCCAGAAATCGGTCCCCGAGTGCTCTTTTATCGATTCTGCTTAGATATCATGAATTTTTGTCCCTGGGTATGTGTCTGTCTCCAGAATGACGATGGGCTTGAAGTTGGACCCTTTTCACGGGATTTGCTTGAAATGGATAGTTGTCGGGTCTCACGGCCGTGTTGAGCCGGTATTGATTTTAGGTAATATGTTCGCTAAATATCTGTGCCGCCAGACAACTTATCCCGTGCATCGTAAAGAGCCAGCTTTTATCCTTTGATTTGAAGGACCACGACAAAATTGCCTAAAATGGCACGTGCCAAGAAACTTCTCACCACGGATCAATATTACCATCAAATTGAAACCCCTGTGAATATATATGGATGGTTCAGTCCCATTTGGTTCCAATCATACCTTCCAGGATGCTCTCGAATCCGATTCTCGGGTGTTTCCTTGCGTGTGTTGCAAGGGTCACGGCTCATGGGGTTGTGAACAGTGCTGTTGTGAATGGTCAAGAGTGAGAGTCCCCTTTCTGTGATAAGCTTGAACTGAACCTTTTTAGATATCTCGGGTTCAGCTGGAAATCGAATTTCGGCAATGACTCTACCCAGCTGTTGGCAGCATGGAGACACGACAATTTTGTCAATTATATCGGGTACACCGGAAACACCCCTGAACTTGCCTCATCATTCCAGTCCAATGATATGATTTGCAACAAGAATGGGACACCTGGACAGGTCTCTATCCCCATCGCTGCGGGCCAGAAAATTAGAATGCAGTGGGACAATTGGCCGGTGACTCACCATGGACCCATGAGTTCGTACCTCGCGAACTGCCAGGGACCTTGTGAGACCGTCAATAAGAAGACATTGAAGTTCTTCAAGATCGACCAAGTCGGCCTCATCAACACTACGAAGGTGGTCCGGGACGGAGAGGGGTATGCACCATATCTGTATTCCGGTACCTGGGGAAGCGATGTCATGATTGGACACGGCTACACGTGGGATGTGATCATTCCCCTAGACATCAAGTCTGGCAACTATGTTCTACGGCATGAGACCATTGCACTTCATCAGGTGACCCAACCTGGCTTGATTGCACAGGTGTACCCGTCTTGTTGGAACCTCATAGTCAAGGGGAATGGAACCGCGATCCCAAGCGGTATATCGGCGACAAAATTCTATACGGCAAACGAGCCTGCAATGCGTTTCGATATTTATAACGGGACTATTGAGGTGAACCCTCGGCTTCCTCGGTACCCTCTCCCTGGTCCTCAGATGTACAAGGGTGCGGTCGAAGCGATTCAGACGCCACCTGCGGCGCCTACTGCTGAGGTGACAGGGATTCGGTCGTCGAAGAAATAGACCCTCGAATTCAACGGGAGTTTGAATATCCAGTTTTTGCCAAAGTCATGTGTTTGTTGCGTGAGCCGGGAGATCACTACTTATCCTACAGTCCAAGTGTCCACCACGGAATAGTCCTTGTTCTAAACACCTTTCCGTCTGCCCTCTTCAAGTGAAGTCATGAGAAGCAAGATGCTTCGCTTTTTAATTCTGCCAACTCATTTTGAAGCCCTCTGACGTTGCAAATGGAATGATTGCTGCAACATCAGACGACACCGTTTCTCGGGGGGATAGATTATCCCATACCCACGAGGTCGCTTATTCGAGGAAACAAACATAATTCCGGTCTCGTTGTCTTCACAGCCAGCTTTTCGGTGCGAAGTATTTCGTTGGAGGATAATCAACGACAAATGTGCCTTCTGCCAAGAATTTCAAAGAGCTCTCATTGGAGGACAATTACAAGAACAGGTCCTTCTTACGGAGGAAGTAGATGAACGACAGGTTGTAAGTGACTTCAGTGATGCAGTTGTGTGGTTGCAGTGCCCAAACAACGTAAATAGAAAGGCTTTTCCGTTTGACTGAAGAGCTTCCGTTTCAGTGCCTCGCAGAGAATCCCCTCAATTTACCTCATTCTACTCTTAATCTTCCCAGAATGCTCTTTCAAAACCTTTCTGTTCTGGCTGCGCTTGTAGTTACGGCTTCTGCCCACGGCTATGTGGACAATGTTACTATCGCAGGCAAGCTATACGAAGTTAGTCGCGAGTTTTCATCAGCCGTTAGGAAATGATTTGTTAATATTGTTGTAGGGTTATCAGCCATACCAAGATCCTTACATAAGCCCGCTTCCCTCTCGAATCATTCGACCCGTCCAGGGTAACGGACCCATCCAAGATGTGACTCTGATTGATCTTCAGTGTGGTGGTTACACAGCTGGGGGGATTTCTGGATCTTCTCCCGCAAAGTTGATGGCTGGGCCTGTTGCGGCAGGAAGCAAAGTCAGTTTACGATGGACGCTATGGCCGGACTCTCATTCTGGACCTGTCATTACATATATGGTAAGACGATTTTTGAAACTTAAATCCTATGACGAAATGAGATGAAGGGAAAGAGATCAGGGCCTTTCGAGCTTCGATCTTAGATAAACAAATGCTAATTCCGATGCTTCCACAGGCGCGATGCGCAAAAGATGATTGCACTACCTATGTCCCCGGAAAAGAGTAAGTTCTCTTCCTGTATTAGTCTTTCCTCCAACAATCAATAACCTTTTTCTAGCGCTGTTTGGTTCAAGGTAGCAGAGGCTGGCCGACAAGGGACTTCCAACGTGTGGGGTGACGCTCCCCTTAAGATTGCCGGTAACGCATACGAATACACAATTCCTGCTTGCTTGGCTGCTGGATCCTACATTGTCCGGCATGAGATCATTGCTCTGCACTCAGCAGCCTCATACCCGGGAGCTCAGTTCTACCCCTCCTGTCATCAGGTCAAAGTGACCGGTAGCGGATCTAGCACAGGGCCGGCGAATAAGGTTGCTTTTCCAGGAGCTTACGCTGCCAGTGATCCAGGCGTCACTTATGATATGTACAAGGCCTCGACCTATACTATTCCTGGGCCAGCGCTGTTCACATGCTAGGGTTTTCGGTGGCCAGACGCGAGCTATATGGCAGCCTTCTTGTTGTAAATCCTGTATCAGAAATCCGCCATAAATTATGAACTTCAATTTTCTGCTCTGATACTTTTCTAATTACGTTAACAAAAGCTCACGACTCGACTCCTCATTGAAGCTCAAGTGTAACCTGACCCCCACATGATAATATGCGGGTATACCAATATCAGGACCACCTATGGCCCCACATTGCCTTGCAAGTGCTGGGCACCAGGAAAATGTGTTTATCCGTATTGCAAGTCAGGGTCATAATGAGGGGCGGCGGGGTTTCAAATATAAATTACCATCTGCCGCAGCGATTCCCTTGCGCCGAGGGCCAGCAATATATTCGGCAAAATATTCATAATTTATCAAGTGATATCGTTTTCATTCCGCAGTGAACGAAGATTTATTTGGGCGTAGTCCTTACTTGAAGGGGTTTGAGCCTGAGAGGTAACAAATCGGTTGCATGGAGGTTAAACGTTTATCCCGAAGGTAGGGATGTTGCTCGCAAATTATTGGTGGAAAAACTGTAGACCTCCAGCATCACCAGTCGGCGAAATTTCTTCTCCTTCCCTTCATGCTATGCTGATGATCGTCGGGGCGTTCACCAGGGGTAGATCATTCTGGGGTAAATGTGGGGCAACCCAATTTGGCAAACTGCAAAGCACAAATTCGGCGAAGCTCATTTGTTCTTGGCCATGATAGCCACATGTCCTACCAGCGTCTTGTGAGACGAAATATGTTGCATCGCCTTTTATTTGATGAGGGGGCAAAGCTGTTTACCAGAAGAACTTGATGAAAATATATTGGTTGGAGGGTATCAATTGACAGTTGCCCCTCGAGCATATTGGGTGGCGTCAAATCAGACACCTGGGATCAAGTTGAATCCCCGAACCCTTAACGAGTCCCACCTGAGTGCTATAATACTTCTAAAATGTCCGAATTGGACAAGATCGAACATCATTCTATACCCTTGGGTGGTTGCGTGGCATGCACCTTGGCGAAACTTTCGCTGCAATCAATCTCTTAGTTCAGCATCAATTTGAGCTTCCCTCTCTGATATAAAACTGTCGCGCTCGCACTTCTAATGGAATAACGAATATCCAATATTTCCTCCCCTCAGTACAGCTCGTCATGAAGTATCTTTTGACTTCCACAGCCTTGATAGTCGGATCGGTGCTTGCGGCACCATCGCCAAAGGTACTATTTGAACGACAGGCGGCAACATGCAGCCTTCCCAGTGGCTATGCACCTGCTACCAATGCGAAGTTACCTGACCCTTTCACTTCGGCAAACGGTACCAAGATTACCACGAAAGCTCAATGGCCCTGTCGAAAGCAGGAAATACTCCAGGAATTCGCCAAGTGGGAGCTTGGGGATAAGCAGGGAGACTCAGCAACAGTTACCGGGACAGTTTCTTCGTCTTCGGTCTCTGTTTCGGTCACCGACAATGGAAAATCCGCTTCTTTCTCTTGTACAGTGAAGTTGCCTTCTGGCGGCAAAGCCCCGTATCCTGCGATCATCACTATTGGGGGCGCAAGCATTCCTATCCCTGCGGGCGTGGCGACTATCAACTTTCCCAACGACCAGGTTGCAGCCCAACAAAGTAAGAGCAGCCACGGCACAGGGAAATTCTTCGACGTGTATGGCAAGGATGCCAATGCTGGTGCGCTGACTGCATGGGCCTGGGGTGTCAGCCGTCTCATTGACGTGCTTGAGAAAGACACGGCTAAAACGTTTGACACGACCAAACTGGGTGTCACAGGTTGCTCTAGAAATGGAAAGGGCGCTTTCATCGTCGGTGCGCTCGATGATCGTATTGCTCTTACGATCCCACAGGAGTCTGGCTCGGGTGGGGCTGCTTGTTGGAGAATTTCGGACTCGCAGAAGGCTTCAGGAGCAAACATTCAGACCGCGGGCGAGATTGTTGGCGAAAACGCATGGTTCTCCCCCCTCTTCAATTCTTACACCAGCAACACGGGAAAGCTTCCTCATGATCATCACATGCTCGCAGCCCTGACCGTCCCTCGTGGGTTACTGGTTATTGAGAACGACATTGACTGGCTTGGTCCTGTCAGTACCACCGGATGCATGAGGACTGCCAGAGAAATATATAAGGCTTATGGCACTCCCGATGCTATGGGCTTTTCTCTCGTTGGCGGCCATAGCCATTGTCAATTCCCCTCATCCCAGCAAGCAACGCTGACAGCCTTCATCAACAAATACTTGAAGGGAGGAACCGACAGCACAGCAAACGTTGATACCAGCAGCTCAAATGTTCAGGCTAGCGCCTATATTGACTGGACCACACCAACATTGGCATGAACGGGTCGGGTTGGAATCTTGGATGTCAAGTTCCGGCGGGGACAGTGGGGATGGTTTTGTACATATTTTGAAATTGAAAAAAGTCGTGCTCTTTTCTTGATGACGTGGCATCTCAAATATCTTCTGATCCTTAGATTAGTGTACTTGCCATATGTTCAGGTACGATTCCCTGACCGCATGGAAAAGGGTTAGCGAGATATAAAATATCCCGTGAAAGATGCTATTTTAACTTTCTCGGCACAATCAATAATCAAGGGCAAAATGTTTAGAAAGGTGGCTTACCTAACCCTCTTAAGCTTTCCGGCGCACTGCATATAGAAAGAGCCTCAATATCAAGCTCGGTCAAGCTCCGCGGGGTTTCCGATTTAAGGGGGGCCGTTAATATATAAGCGACGGGGTATGGCGGGCCACGGAGACCACTATGGCAACAGAACAGCTAGTTTGCGGCGTCGAATTCAGCGAATTCAGCGAACGGAGATAAGCCAGCACGAGAGGCATCGCATTTAACAGCATTTCCACGCACTTTCTACAACATCTCCGTTCTTCTCGGCAAATTATCAAAATATCCATTGAACGTCAATTTCATCTATCAGATAATCAGATAAGATCCAAAAATCACCGTTGTTCTGCAATGGATCAGCTCGCGGGTATGTCCGAGCCTGCAACCAAGGCCGGAGCTCCACCTCGAAAACGCCGCAGGCCAGCGTTGTCTTGTGCTGAATGTCGACGACGGAAAATAAAGTGCGACCGGAATATCCCTTGTCGGCAGTGCACCCAGTCAAAAAGTGCAACGTGTACGTACAGTCCGGAACGGTTGTCTTCGGTCAACAGTCACGCGAACCGAGTCGGAGGTTCTCTTTCCAATAGCCACGGGCCGTCCACTGCCCTAGAAGGAGCCGAAGCCGAAGCCGACAAAAGCAATCTCTTCTTTCTGAATCCTGAAGTATTCCCTGTCGATGGAGTGACCCCACCTACTCCGTCGAGCTCGAGTCATTCCTATGCGGGGAGCCAGCCCGACCACCATGTTGTTCAAACGTTGGTAGATCGCGTAGAGAAACTGGAGAGTATGCTAGCAGCTACATCTCTGGGTGGAAAAGATGGTTCGGCAAGCTGTAGGACCAAGATACCAGCGAAGAGGGACCTTGATAGGAACTTCTGGCATAAAACTCGGTGTTACGGCCAAAGTCATTGGATGCACCCATTCGAACAGGTACGTCGATTTGAACTATCTGAAAATCTCATTCTGATCTCCACAGGCTCGAAAGGTCATATGTTTTGAATACCTTCCAGAAGGTAGTAACTTCCAGCTCAAGAACGGGGAGGCGAGCGACGAGGTGAACCGCCTGGTCGATAAATGCAAGGCCATGGCAAGGACCGTCAAGACCGTGAACGCTCCGCAATGGCCCTCATTTAATCCGGACTTGCACCAAGGCATTCCCTCTCGCGCGGTGTCAGACGAATTAATCCGCTTGTACTTGAGAACAAGCGAGGTGACTTGCAGAATATTGCACATCCCGTCATTCTGGAAAGAGTATGAGCAATACTGGAACTCCCCTCAATCCACTAGTACAATTTCACTTTTCAAAATTCTGCTCGCGATGGCCATGGGAATCGGCTACTATCAAGGTCCCGAACAACGCGAGCTTCGGGACAAGGCTCAGCAATGGATCTATGCCGCGCAGTCTTGGTTAGCCATGCCACACGAGAAGTCTCGACTCAATATCTCTGGTATTCAGATCCAGTGTCTTCTTATTCTGTGTCGTGGATTATACAATATTGGGACAGACTTGATTTGGATCACTACTGGGACTATTGTTCGGACTGCGATCAATATGGGTTTTCACCGTGACCCTAAATACTTTCCCCGAATCTCGGTTTTACACGCTGAAATCCGCCGGCGACTTTGGGCCACCATCTTGGAGCTTAACTTGATCACTTCTCTGGATGCCGGGATGTCACCCATGATCTCGTTTGATGATTTTGACACTGAGCCGCCGTTGAATGTCGATGATGATGAGCTGGATGAAGCGACGATCGATCCGCCAACTCCGAAGCCAAGTAATGTCGCCACTCAAACATCAATTCAGCTCGCCGCTCTCAAATCTCTCGAGCTGAGAATTAAGATCAACAATCTGATCAACGACTTCCGCTTTGAACCATCGTACGACGACGTGATTCGGCTTAGTATCGAACTCATTGGAATCTATAAAGAGAACCACAAATTCATGTCACAAGCATCGGAAGCCTCAAGCCCTGGAAAATTCAAACCTTCTCCACTCCATCGCAAACTGGTCGATCTCACCACTCAGCGCTTTCTCATCGCCCTTCACCGCCCATTCGCTTTCAAAGCCCGAAGCGATCCCAAATTTTACTATTCGCGGAAGGTCTACCTCGACTCCGCGTTGATCATCCTTGCCCATCCCGACCCCAAACGCGCCGCAGCTCCCATTCCCCACGAAACAGAACAACAAGATGATTATGACCGTCTCCGGGTCGTAAATGGTGGATTCTTGAAGGAGGTGATGATCCATGCCGCCATAGTGGTCTATCTCGAAATGGTCGTGCCACTCGAAGAAGACCCTGACTTCAGTTTCACCCAAGAGCGAAAGCAGTCCCGCGAACCGTACCGCCGCTTGCTCGAAGATACCATCGAGATTTCTCGTCAAAGAATTGCGGTTGGAGGAGAGACGAACGTCAAAGGTCATCTATTTATGTCTGTCATGATGGGCCATCTCAATGCCCTTGAAACGGGGAGATCTTCGGAAGACGGCATCCTTGAAGCAGCACAGAAGAGTGCTCGGCTGTGCTATGACATGATGAGGGCTAGGCTGCCTTCTAGTCCTGATATGAACGACAAACAAGACTTTGGTACTGGCGGAGGATTTAATGCCGATCAGGCGATCCTTGACATACAGAACAATGATGTAGATTTTACTATGGCGGACTGGGGGATGGATTTCGAGAATATACCGGATGCCTGGATGTTCTCGGGATGGGATGAGGGTATACCTGGGATGAGCACAAACTCTGGTCCATGAATGAATGGCCTGTGATGTCTGTACATATATGGGTTCTGGGCTAGGGTTAGGTTGGGGAACAAAACACCACTTAGTAATATTTGCACGATAGATCGCTCTCGACCATGAAAAAATCCACTCCCATTTTACCAACAACTCAATTATTGGCTTACATTTGACTACTGGTGATCTTCTGAGAAGTCCTGCTATTTGATTCTCGGCCGGCGCTGGAGTCTGCGCCCTTCTATAATTATCCGCGAATTCTTATCTCAGCGAGAGCTGACTCCATTCTCGTTCCCGATCCCGAATCCGAGTCCTAGTGAAATTTGCGCCCAAATGAGATGTAATTCTGCTCAAGAGCGCTTTCTTTGCTCATGGCTTAGGCCCGCTTTCGCGGTTTGTTGCACATCGCTGATGAAGTACTATTAATACCTGGACTTGGGTTGTCGCGCGTCGAGCTTCCAACCCAATCCCCCGAAGGCTGTGAGCTCCTCCATTTCATCACTAAGTGTAATTGTCGGCATGTACTACTGGAATGGTAATATTGGAGGAACGCTCTGACACAGACTCAAAATTTTGTTGCAAGTCGCTCAGGACCATCTATTAATATTTGCATGCTGCGGCGTCTTGATCCCACTCAGCACACGATCAGGAATACGCAGCCGCAGTATATCTTACGTGGAGTATTCCCAAAGAGGACGATTGCTGCACGTCGCAGAGATAAAACTATAAATACAGACGACGTTGGGGAATTTAAAAGTCCATCATTTTCCAGTTAGAGTACCAAGGTACGAGGCGGGGAGGCGGGGCAGGATTGTTTCAAAGTCGACAGATCAGCCACTTTCAATCCCTCACCTATGATATTCCACAAATCCCATGGAATATCTCATCTTGATGCAGTTCTCTTTCCTTTGAATCGAAAACAAAATTACTGGGGTACCGTCCTCCCACTCGAGCCTCATGCCATGTCCAGGGTCATGCACTCATCTGGCATTTTTTACGTTGAAAATTCGATGGACCATGAGTCCAAATCTTCGATCAAATGCGAGTAGCTCTCACATAGTGATGACTCAATCCTTAGAGTTCGAGCATTCACCAGCTGTAGTCCAGAAAAATTTCAAGTGTCTTGCCACGCGCAGAGTTAACTGAGTGAACTAGAGTATCGTTATAAATGGTAAGATCTTACCATCGCGCCAGAACTTCGTAAATGCGCTACTGGCACTGTATCTCATGTCCAACGAATTGTAAAGTACCGTCCAATCTTCTGGATTTGAGGCTGGTACTTAGTGTTTATGTTTATGGTTGCAAAGTATTTTGTTGCACGTCGCAGGTTGGAATTTATAAATATCTCTGGCCGTCAAAATGCTATTTCAATAGGCAAGTCACTCTAATCACGGGGAATCGTAGTGCTTCGCGTCAGGCCAAAGTAAGAAAGGAAGTGGCTAATTAATGAAATGAAAGCACGTCAAAGACTCCAAATTGCCCCCTTAGGTGTCTATTTGATTTTGTTGCACTTCGCACAGGAGCAGTTATAAATATCTTCTGTGTTGAAATACACTGCCATACCTCGAAATCTGCTAGCGATGTCTAGAATCCATGCTCTTCAGAAGGGCCACAGGAATCCCGAGTACATGATTCAGCCTCCCACACGCCGGGTACAAACATCATCTCTCACCGCATTCTGACATTCGTTGCACATCGCACTGTCAAAAACTAAAAATACACAACCAAAATGGCAACAAATAAATCCAACTCATTTACGAAACTACAGCGCATCTCGTTTTCGCATGTTTCGCATGACGTGGCGGGGGACCGCAGGATTGCCTAGGGGCTGAGCAAATCCTACTTCGGGACCATCACGCGAGCGCCGAGCGCCCCAAGGGCTATTTTTGATAGCGAAGCTCACGTACATTACAGTGAGATCTTCGTTCATTTCAGGGTCTAAGGTTTCAACGCTATCGTCAAAACTCGTTATTTCTGAGGCTCAGTCGCGTTCGCGATCAACATATCCGCTTTCGGCCTGATCCAGATCGAGATGAGACAGATCGCAGAAACAGAGGGCTCCGACGATGATTACCAAAGCTTTCCCGTAATGCAACAATATCGATCCCGTGGGAGCAATCCATCGCGATTCAGGCGGAACAAATATCAAGAGCTGAAGAGATGGATTTTCACTTTCAGGGTCTTGAACGCGCCGCTGCCAGCAAACGCCATCAGATAAATCCTTTACATCTGTCAAATCTCACGGCTCTCACTCTTCCGACCTCTACAGCGGCTACAAGTCAGAGCAGAGGCAAGACTTGCGGCCAAGTTCGCGGGAGAGGAAGTTGGCAGGCCCACCAGGCCCCTTCCAGTTGACTTCATGTCGCTGAAAGCGAGCTTTGGTGGTGCGCCAATCTGCCGGAAAACTTCAACGTCGAGAGAGGATTCGGTATGTTTGGGCACTCAGACGAAAGCTTCGTTCCGCAGATGGCTTCTAATGATGGTATCGTCGAGGCCTGGGATTGCTATCGACACGTCAACTTCGATCTGCTCGAGATTCTTCGATCCGCGCGACACGCGGAGGCATGTCTTCCACGAGCTCAGGTGCGCGAAGGGCACTACCGCCTCGATGTCTATCTTGCATTTTATACCGCACTGCTCTCATAATCTTGGCCTGGAAGAAAACACCCAAGGAGAACGGGACGCCTTTCTTCTGGGAGGCTTTGGTCAAGCATGCACAACTCTCTTCCGTGCAAGTTTCTATTATCAAGGACATGGCTCCCCCGAAGCAAGATAGCTGACGGTATGCCATATTATACATACGAGCACCTATGCTTTAATATGTTTATCGCCTCTAAATACACCAGGTCCGCTCAAGATCTTCGATTTTGACACTTCAGCATCGGCGCTCGCAATTGACTACCTGCCCTCACTCCCGCCCGCAGTCGGTGCGACCAAGCTGCAAAGTCGCCCATGGATCTGCAGTGTTTGCTTCTTTGTTGATGTCGATAGGTTGCAGACTAGTGTCCTCAACGTTAATGGCTTTTACTCTTCGTGCTTTCAAAGTGGTCCAGCCCCTTCATTCGGGTTATTTCGTTCTGCTTGGTTATTGACAGGAAACATGTCGTCAACCGCAAAGTAAATGTATATAAAACTTCCAGAAGTAAGGAGACCCTGAAAACTTAGTGGTTAGTGTCTCGGGAGGGCAGTCATCTTGAAAATCCTCGAGGCCTTATTATTATTACTCTCGAGAGACTCCCCATCTAGCACGAAAGGATGCGAGTGAATTGGATTGCAGCTAAATCCCTAGTGTGTGCGATGAGTTTCTACGAAAATTATTGATCGATTGTTGATGCTTTAGTGCCGTTATCAAAAATTGAAAAGAAATGTGGATTGCTATTGTTGTTGTTGTTATTGTTGTTACCGCTACTGCTTTTTCTACCCCAGAAGACTATCCTCGAGATAAATATACGACGAAAAGACTTCAAGCAACCTCTCGGACCGCAATGAAAAACATGTTTTTGACATCTTGCTCTTGAACAATTAAGTTTTGGTGCGTATTGCATTTACGTCCCTCGTCTGCTCTGGCATTCACCACACCTTCGTTCGTTCGGTGGACCAACCTACTTCGTTCGTTCTATCCACCACCCGCATTTCCATATTTCGCCAGCCCAGCCTCCCATCACTTCAAAAAATACCCGTCAAATTTTCTTCTACAACAAATTTGCAAAGCTTTCCACCGACAGTGATTTGCATCTCGCGATCCTTGGATACGTTCGGATACACTATCCTGCGACCTGAGGAGATCTGCCTCCAGTCGCGGGAAATCGCCCATAGCTTCTCGCCGTGGTTGTCGACAAGAAAATCGTCGCGTTTCCAAGGGTTAGATTTCTGTTGCTTTGCAACAAGGGCCTTTCTCACACATCACATAGGCAAACATCATTTCTTAGCTCGCAAGCTTCTATCACGAACTCCTCGACTTCGCAAGCAGTGGTATTTGTTGTGTGTTTTCGACATCTCACCACTACCGGCGACTATGGCGGATTCACCGCCTGCGGGTACCGACCCCGCAGGCGTTGAACCGCAGAGACCTCGACCAGCTGGCGACGTGTTGGCCCAGATTCAAAGCATGTTAAAGAGCAAGACGCCGCCATCACGGGGCCCTCTTGGTGGTCTAGGGGATTCAATGCATGCTCCCAAGGGACCGCAGACAACAGCCAACTCCCACACACCTCCGCCGAGTTCACACAAGTATCCCAATACGGCACTTTACGCTCCGGAAGACCCGAACTTTGAAGCTTGGAAAGATTCTGTTGTCATCAAAAAACCCGAAAAGCCGACCTGGAAAAAGGGAAACACATATAATGATTCTCGTGGCTCTAAAGGTAGAGGGGGAACAAGAAGTGCGGAGTTTCACGAGAAACACTATCTCTACTTCATCAGGACGCGTAAAATGCAGATTCCATACTTGGCACGGGAAGTGGATAAGGATGGCAGACTCGCTCCAATCGTTGTACGACTCCCAGATATCCACTATCCTCCTTCCCAACGGCCAGCTCCGACATCCAATATCGACCCGCTGCCAGTCTGCCCAACCACTCGAGATGAGACGCAGACTTTGTCCTTTGTAGACGATGAAAAGTCCGACCGTATCATTGTCAATATATTTTCAAGTTCCGCTCGAGTGGGATTGAACAAAGTTTCTTCTTCGACGACTCCTCTCGTCGCGAATGTCGAAAAGCCAAGTGCCCCTTATATCCGCGAGTTTAATTCCCCGGAGAATGACCTTTCGCGCCAGAGTCCGCCACAAGCAACACTTAATGATGACCATCAGCATTTGGTTCCTACATCCACCGCTGTCGAATGCAAGGTCCCTCCTGAGGCAAACGCGCGGGGGACGATTCATGAATCTGAGGGTGCCACGAGCACTAAGGAACACATATACACCACTGTTAGCACACAGCCAGTTGAGTCAACGCCCGATCTATCATCTGCCACTCCAGACCTCCAGCAAGCTCTTAAATCCGAGGAAGAAGACCACGAAGATGGCTCTATGGCCGGCACCAATGATACCAAAGCTATCGACACTACATTTACACCACAGAGTTCCTCCCCCGCTGAGGACGAAGAAACGATTTTGAGTTCCGAAGTCGAGCAATTGACTGATCAAGGACATGACGGTGTTCAGTCAATCGACATTCCGGAGCCTCAATCCACTGCAATCACTAGCAAAGATGCCCCCTCTCTGCTAGATACTTATGAGGGTTCTCTCCCAATTCCTCACCAAGTCTCCTCCCCAATTATCAGCACTCGTTCAGAGAGTGTCGAGGATGACCAGCACTCTGCCTCCCTCGTAACCGCTACTCAGATTCTCGAATCAAGTCTGAAGGTCGCAGCAGCAATTCCATTGCCCGAGGACGAGACCCACTTTGATGCCCAGGAGCAGCAGGATATATCTGATGCAACTGAAGAAGCTCCGACCTCTGCGACACAGATTCTCCAGTTAAATCTCGAAGCGGCAATGATCATTTCATCGCCCGAGGATCAAGCCGAATTATATTCCGATGACCAGCAGGATATGTCCGATGAAATTGAAGACGCCCCGCCGTCTGCTACCCAGATTGCCGAATCAAGCCTGGAGGTGGCAGCAGCTGTTCCATTACCCGAGGATGTGACTGATACAAGCGCGGAGAAGGAGCAGGATATATCTGATGGAGTCGAAGAAGCCTCGACTTCAACTTCCCTTTCATCTCCTCTCTTAACCACTCTGTACAAAGATGTGTTGCCACAAAATTCCACTAAACCCATCTCGTCTCATAACCCTAAAGTCGAAGACATCGAAGACATCGAAATCAACATCTCGCTGCCGATTCCTTCTCCGAACGCTACCAATTCAAACCATTCAGATGTAGCTGTCGTTGAGTTTGATATCACGACGAGTTTCGAGGGTGTGTTGCCTAGCCTATTCAACGACTATGGATTCTATGACCTGCAGCAAGATCCAGAAGATGACACCGAAGCTGTTGATCCTACGATGCCTCAAAACAAGCCTGATAGCGACTTGCAAATTTCAGAGTCGTCACTTAACGAATCCGAGATCGAGGATACGGAGCAGCCAACGCCGACGCCTCCCATTGTGGAACGCGCGGTCACTGGTAGCACCAGCAATGAAAGCCAAGGGGATGTATCCGATGCTCCTATTGAGAGCTCAAATGTAGAATTGCAGCAGCCTCTGAATGAACAACGAGATGAACCCGTCGACCAAGCCGATTGTCCCCCTATTCCAAGTATTACTTCTGAAATGGAAGAAGTTGACCAGGGTGGAGAAGATGAAGACGCGCCGCCGCAGACTTCTCCTGCTTTGGCAGACAACGCCGCAACGGATGCCGACGAGGTTATTGAGTCATCGGCGCACGTTAATGAAGATGAACTTCTTGAAGATACTGAGACACCAACAATGTCACTTGGAGAACATTCTGGAGAACAGAGTATTCGATCGGAAGATCCATACCAAGGCATTACAGATGATGCATCCAAGATATCTCCACCGGTCACCGGGTCTCCTCAAGACAGCGATCCGGCTACAGCTGTCTCTGAACCAGATCCTGTCACCGAAGATCAGATTCGGGAACAATTTGATCATTTACCCCAGCTTACCTCTGAGGTTGTCGAGTCTGTGCAAGAGTCTTCCAATGCAGCGGAGCATGAGCCTCCAGAGGAAGAACATGATCACGAATTCGATAGTGTTATTTCTGCAAACGGGGAAGTTACTCCTGATAGCCCACTTGACCAGGAATACGAACCTAAAGAACAGCCACAAATGATCATTCATACTTCATATGGGCAGGCATCCGAGGCGGACAACACCAACAGAAGCCGTTGCTTCTGTTATTGCATGCAGCTGATCAGGGTAGTAGTACTGGGCGTTGCGCTTGCATTTTCTGCACGTTTTCTTGGCGGACTTGATTACACCTATCGCTCGCCGTTCTATCCTTCCTCACCTATCGACTATCCCCGCTCTTTTCCCGAATTTCGAAAAGCCATCTACACATCTTACCCATATGGACTGTCAGTGCAGCTGCAGAACCATACTCCTTCCCGAACCGTCTCATTCTCCGCACCTTCAGCAAAGCTGCAAGATTATCCTCCTGAACGCACACCGTTTTTAGCGCCTAACTTTGTTCCCCGAATCCGCCTAAATCATGCAAACAGTATACTGGGTGATGACTGCCCTACCCGCCACTTCAACCCCACGGCGCCGGCCGACACCTTAACGACGGTCACTGGATACATGAAGCACGTCTTGTGCCGATACGACTTAGCTCAAACAATCAGCATCCAGACTTTCGAATCTCCACAGCCTTCTCGAGTTGATCCACATTGGCGCGGTAATCTTTTGGCCCGAACTGTATCGAGTGTGGTGGCCCAGCCTACCCCAGATGCATGTCTAAGCGACCTTGAATGGCTGCTTTCCAAAAGTCCGAATCAACCATTACCCGCGGATACGTCTGCTCTGTCACTGAAGCTTATTTGCTTTCTCCTCATACCCTGCTCCTGTGGTATACTTTCCGTGGTGGAATTCTTAATTTTTTTAAATGGTACCTTCCAGAGATTCACGAACTATTCGCTCCTCAACATCAAGGACCGATCACCGGTTGGCTCCGACTATTCAACATCTTCGACATCCTCGACCCAACAAGCTCTCGTGGCATCCCTATCCATGAATTCTACCGTTGACAATGTCAATCGGCGTCGCTCGGATTAACCCTACTACTTTACACTTATCGACTCCTCGCTCGAGTTTATCTCTTTGGAATCCCGAAACACCTAATGGTATTCAAGTTCATTGCACCGTCACTAATATCGGTCGCCTTCTGACGAACTTCATACCGCTCTCCATGCCTTGCCATTTGAATCTTTAATGGAATAAGGATCCATACGGCGGCATTCTTCGTTATTGACCCCCTCTCATCGATTGAGACCTCGAGCCCCTCGACAACCTAACAATGCTGCATCAGGGAATTTTGATGAACATCTCCGTCCCTACCTCTCTGCTCCGTCTATAATATCGGAAGCAACTCTCCGCAACTTTATCACCTGTCAACTACATCCGACCCCGCTACTCGCCACCTCAAAAGCTCAAAAGCCAAGTGCTGTCATCGAGCTTCCACCTCTCCACCTTCCATCATGGGAAACTATCCCAATCCGCCAAACCCATAGCTCTGGTCATATAAAGTATGCCACGAGTTCCTCATTACCGTTCCCGACCACCTCTGTGTCCTCTACACCGCTGCACCACTGCAAAAGCTGCGCCCGTCGATTTCGTCAACGTCATATAAACGCCGCACCATCTTTAGTTTCGTGAAGAAGAAAATTGTGTCGGAAGAAAATATGGATATCTTTGTCAGATGTATTTAGTTATGAAATGCAAGTCAATGAAAAGAAGCTCTCTTCTGTAACCGATTCCTACCCCCAACTTTCCCATTCATGCTGTTTTGCCACGATGAACCACTGGTATTACTCACTCTCCCCTCCTGGCGGCCTTCCAAGCAGCAATTTCGATCGAAAATCGTCTCCGTCCTCACGACTACAGTTTTCACAAACTCTTCATCTCGATACTCAGGCCCCTCTTCCGGCTGCGCACTGTTGCCCTGCTTCCCACATTTCCATGGACGTCCCATATGCTCGCCAATATTACGAGGGCAAACATACACTTTTCGTGTCGCTGGGAGAGACTGGATCTCTACCTCAACGTTCGCATTGTTCGTCTCTGTGAAAGATATGCTTGCTTCCTCATCCGGGATCGCAACTGAGGTTCGGACTTTCACAGCTTCCAAGTACCCCTTTCCCTCACGCCATTTCTGCAACCGCGTAATCTGGAAATATTTTGCTTCTTCCAACAGAGCGAGGTAAAGTGCATGATCGTGTTCCTTGACCTTATCGTAGAAAATTGGAAAGACCCCACGGCGGAGATACCGGAGGATGCGTTCGAAAAGAGCTGGATCGGCATCTATGAAGTAGGAGCCGTCTGCCTGCTTGTTACTATTCCATCGAGGAGAGACAAGAGCTTTGAGGAAGCTGTATTCTTCGATCGTGTCTGCTTTAGTGCGGAAGGCTCGTTCGCCTACTTTGAAGGTGATGATGGGATCTTGGGATAGTGGTGGTGGTGAGGTGGAATCTAGAGGTGCTCCACTCGCTGAGGAGGAAGTCTCGTCTACTTCTCCTGTATTGCACATTGTTGGTGTGAGAGTGTAGTTATGGTGGTTGAAAGTCCAAATGTTACGTTGTTGGGAATTGGTGCGGAGCACGATTATTTCTAGGTCTCTTGTGAATCAGGAATGCTTCGGAACTTGGCTGTGTTCTTCTAGAAGATCTGCATATTTGAGACTGGTCGTTGCTGTTAGAAATATGTAGAAGCTTCACGTTTCAGGATGAAGTGACTCGGGGGGTTCTTTCTCCAGCATTCATCTTGCTTCAGTGCGTTGTTTCCAACATCAGACAATCAACATTATGAAGTTTTGAACTCTTAATTCGTAATTTGAATGGATTGGTACGATGGGACCCTAAAGAAATGCGCAACCTTCAGCTCTCCGCCGTGGGGCCAAAAAGGGGGATGATCCACGTGACCTTGGAAATGTTATCACGAAATCATTCGGCCATGCAAGGGCCGCACTATTCCTATAATGACTATGAGGTTCTGAAAACTGTTACATCTGTTACTCTTCACCAGCTTTAGGTGATGATCTCGAAGTTCTAGGCGGCGCCGCAATTGCTGACTATATCCCTGTCACACGTGCAGGAAGTCGGTGACTCGGTGGGGATGAATCATACTAGATCCTTTTCACTATAAGCTCGCTATACGCATCCAAAAACTCCCCATAAATTAATCAGTCAATCCATTCTTACTTGTCACTCGAAGTTCTTCGGCATACTTTCGTTCACACCTTCATCATGAAGATTTTAGGCTTGCTTGGTGGCATGAGCTGGGAGTCCACAGTCACCTACTACCAGGAGATCAACCGTCGCGTTCGAGAAGTCAAAGGTGGTCTGCACTCCGCTCACTGCATCGTATACTCCTTCGACTTTGCCGTCATCGAAAAATTACAGCACGATGGCGAATGGGACGCGGCTGGCATTCTGCTGAATGAAGCAGCAGGGAAACTGAAGGCTGCTGGCGCGGAAGGCATCGTGCTCTGCACCAACACCATGCATTTCGTGTCTGGAGGTATTGAGGGTGCTTCGAACCTCCCACTTATACACATCGTCGACCCCACGGCACAGCGGATTTTGAAGGCGGGGTACAAAACTGTTGGTCTTTTGGGTACTCGTTTCACGATGGAGAAGGACTTCTATAAATCCCGTCTAAGTCAGGAGTTTGGGCTAGAGACCATCGTTCCAGAGAACGAAGATCGAACGGCGGTTCATGATATCATCTATAATGAGCTCTGTCATGGGATCATCAGCGATACGTCTCGGCAAATATATCTCAAGGTCATTGCCAAACTGGCAAAGGCAGGGGCGGAATGCCTTATTCTTGGATGCACCGAAATTGGGCTTTTGATAGACGATACTACCTCTGAAGTACCGGTCTTTGATACGACGAAAATCCATTCTATAGCGGCTGCCGACTGGGCCATGGAAGAATGATACAGTTACGGCTGCTGGATACAGGCGGGGAATCTGTTTTCGATTATCATGTTTGACTTCTCAAATCTTCTTCTGTAATAACACGTCAGAGCACAAAAGTAATCAAAAAGAATGAACGATTGAGAGTGAACGACTGAGCGACCAGAATTCATTTCGCTTCTCAGTGCCCAGCCATGAAAGCTGCCGACTGGCTGGAGTTTGGCGTCTTAACTCCGTGCCAATCTCAGACCACTTCAACTCCATACTGAAGTCTTTACTTCTTCGTTCTATTGTATAGAACTTAAGTAAATGCTATTCTGCTTTAGCACTGGATTTGCAGGTATGCCTTTCGAATTCATCGACAATACCCGGATCAATAGTAGTACGAGAAAAAAGATTCGCGCTCATGTGATGATGAAGAAGAATCTTGGAAAAACACGGCCGCCGAGAATGAAAGCGGTGGCAGCTCAAGTAAAAACTTCAATGCCAATGACTGCGCCAAAGGCAATTTCAGATGAAGAGATATCGTTGCTGCCCCTTAGCCAGCAAGTTGGCGACGAATTTTCGGTTTATCCGTTCCCGGCGGAGTTGACTCTTCGGTCACGGGGGCTTGTCTACAAATGTAAAGTGCACGGAATTCCTGCTTCAATCTCGGCCGCTAAAGTTCTGGCAGTCATCCAAGGAGTTGGCGATATAATTAATCAAGAAAATATTTGCTGTCGGTCCGTCGACGTGTCTACATCGATATGGATTCGGTATATTTTCCTGGACGAAGCGTGTACGTATTTCCTGTTGTGCATCACCGATGACACTAATCCTGAATAGACTTTCACTCCGCCGTCGCACTCTCCTTAATATTCAACAACCTACAGCTTTTCGAGTCAGAAGACGACCAGGAGTCTTTGCAACATCTCTCGCATGCCATACAATCAATCAACAAAAGACTCTGCAGGAATCAAGCTCTGTCTGACAAAACCATTGCGGCTATTGTTAGCTTGATTGGAATTGAACGGCTTCGAGGTCAACAGCATAATGGCATGGTTCATTTCACGGGTCTTCGGCGAATTATAGAACTGCGGGGTGGGATCACTACCATTATGAGTAATCCGCATCTGGTTTCGAAATTATTCAGGTAAGACGCGCTATATACGAAGTTGAAAGAGGATTTTCTAATTTATCGAAAAGATCTGATCTTGAATTGGCTCTATACTACGGCGCTCCTACCAAATTCAGCGTTGAAGAAGTGCCAAACGTTGCTCTATCCCAGCATCTCAGCGCCCGGGAAAAGCATCATGACAAGCAAATTTGGACTTCCCTTCTTGCAAAGCAACTGAGCCTGGAACTCCTGGATGTTTTCTCCAACGTTGTAGCGCTCGCATATCTCCTGAACAATCACCACAAACTCAAAATTGAAATGAACGTATACTCATTTCAAGACATCGCTATTAGCATTTCATATCGTCTCATACGAGTACGTTCGCTGGCTGGAGAAAGACCGGACAATGAATTGGAGAATGTGCTTCATCTGGCTCTGACTGCGTTCATCACGCCTTTATTTCTGACAGCTTCAACTGCCCCGCTTCTGCCCCAGCTACTTCAAGAAGCCGCGCAGAACTATCAGCAGCATGACTCTGAGAGCCGGAAGATCATGCTTTGGGTCTTATTTATCGGGAAATCATCTTTCGTATTTACTAATTTACATGAGAGCTGGATGATTCCGATGATAGCAGAGGCGAGCTTGAATCTGGGCTTGCGTGGCTGGACAGACGTACACAGCGTACTGTCTCAGTTTCCGTGGATCAACCTCGTGCATAACAATGCGGGCCAAGAACTTTGGGAAAAGGTGCAGAAATACAGCGAATCCCACCATTAAAGTACAGCTGAAAACACTTGAAAGACATTTACCGTCATGAACCTGACAAGATAGACGGGATAGAGTAAGTTCCCACACAGCTCCGCAATTTACAACACCTTCGCAACGCATCCTGGCTCTACAGACTTTAAGATCCGCACAAGATCTTCCCAAATACACTGCTGTAACTTCCGACCTTTCTCGTTCGTGACACTTGCAGGAATCTTATTACTGAATTCGGCGTTAGTATGTTCGTATGCGATGATCAAAAAGAAGCAAATACTTACTTTGCAATCTTGCAACTCTCAATATAACTCCCATGGCTTTTTCCATCCATGACCAAACCGTGCAAAACCGCTCGGCTACTCATTTCGGCTGTCCTTCCAAGCAACAGATTTGCGGCCGAAACTTGCGCACGCATAGCGAGTCGAGCATGGCGACTCAAAGCGCTCTTGAAAAGTCCTGGGTTCATGATGCTCATAACGACGCCGGTTCGAGACACTGGCACTAGCGTGGCAAAGTGGAGGAAAGCATATATCTGCACGAGCTTGCTGAGTTGATATCTGTAAATCATAATCTGTTAATATTCTCATAGACATCAAAAAAATTTGCAGATATACCTCTGCGTCATATCACTCTTCTCCTTATCATCCATCCCCCCAAACACATCACCCTCGATTCTCTCCAGCGCCCCTTTATCCAACATGAACGCCGCCCCACTACTAACTATAACAACATGCGGCACAATCCCATAAATCTTCGCACTATTGCTCATCTTCGGCAACAATAACACCGCAAGTAAGAACGTACTAATAATGTTCACCGTAACACTCGTTTCATGTCCCTCCGCCAAAGTCCATTTATCCAACGCTACACCCGCATTCTCCACCAACCCATCAATCCTCCCCAGCTCCGCAACCGCACGAGCCGCAAATGCTTCACGGATGCAAAGCTCGATAGATCAAGAGGCCATACCTCCGCAAGCCCATGACATTTTGTAGCTTCTTCAATCTCCCGCTTTGCCGTCTCGCCGGCGGAAGTGTTGCGGCATGCTAGGATTACTTTTGCGGGCTTGAGTTGGATGAGGTGCTTTGCGGTTTCGTAGCCCAACCCGATGTTGGCGCCGGTTACGATGAAGGTTCCGCCGCTGCAGTTTGCGGTGGTAGCGAGGAGGGGGAGTGTGAGGCGTTGTTTGGTTATTAGATCGGCCCAGAGTCGGAGTGCCATATTTTGCGTGTGTGTGAGTTGAGGTCGTAGTTTTGGTTTCCTTGGAAAGAGGGCTGATTGGGAAGATTATAAAGTGAGGAGTGGAGGGAGGTTTTGGACTTGAGGTGAGTGTATGGCGGGAGCGGTATGGCTTTATACGGCCTGGTTCTTCACCACGCAAGCTCAGGAGCTGGGAGATGAATGCGTCGATAGCATACGGTGCTGATAATACTCCGTCCAGCAGTATCCGCATACTATTTTCAGCAACTATTACAAGGGATAGTGGTTCGTAATTGAGATTCAGCCAATCAGAGATTGTTTACCTATTCGAGCGAATTAGGCGATCCCAATCGGGGTTCCAACACTTTCCGCTTCCTCGACCCATACATTTCATTTTAATAGACAAACAAGTGCAAAGTCTTTGAAGCCAATGAGAGATTGGCATACCGATTCGGTAAGGTCATGATTTTGCGGGCCGAGGTCTTGGTAGGCAGTTTCTACGGAACCAGTAACGGAAATCGCTCTCTTGCAGTCGAAAGGAACACTGTGAGCCCTTGAACGTGATGAAACCCCGAGACGAAAGCCTAAGCCTTAAGGAACCCTCCTATCTTTCCTTAATCTCGAGAACTGCTTTCGACATAGTGTATTGCAGCTCAGGTAAAACTGCCTCCTTCACGGGGTTGGGTCATGTGAACTCGAGAAAAGGAGGCTTGCTGTAGAATTAGGCTGCCAGTTTGGTCTCGTAGCCAGTTTTGAATCACCGACATATCTCAAAACATTCGTGGCTCGAATAATTGGGAGGGTTTCGACCCAGACTGCGAGGCAATATGACTCCAGTCCTAGAGCCTTCGGTGAGTATGGTTCCGAATGTGGTATGTGACACGGAGAACCAGAACCATAAGTTATATTAAAGTTTGTTTGCTAGGATGCTATCTGGGCGCACTTAGAGGCTTTTATGACCGAACTGGTTCCAGGTCAGCATCCTAATGAAATCTCTTGGCGCAGATGCAAACGGTGAACGCCCCGTTCCGACGCGATGCGAATCAGGCGAGTCTGAAGGTGCAAAAGTGAGTCGATGTACCTCCGTGAGGTATGACACTACTTATATTGAAACTTCGCTGCAAGCAGCCATAGCCCAGAATTGTTGGTGTTGTCAGAACCAAAATAGGAAGGGCACCCTAGTCAGGGATGTGGCCCCGAACCTGCAGGCTGACGTCTGCCCAAGCCCCGCCACCTTCAAAGCCTGATATTTTCCTCTTCATCGGCCTCCAAAAATACCCTTTTCCACACCTCCTGCATGCCCATTCTGCTTCGTTTATACGAATCCGTATACAAAGCCGAGCAGCCGGTCTCACAGCTTTTTGTTTGCATCGTGTTCAAAAAGACCGGTGCGAGAATTGGGGCTTGGGGAGAACGCCATCGTAAGATTTGGCGTCAGCTGAGCGCTGTTTGCCACGCTTTAGGCAGCGGTTGTAATCATTATTCTTACGCACCAAGTCGGTGAGGAGGGTTGATATTGAGGCTCTTGCTCTTGCTCAGCCCCAAATTTATGCTTTTCGTAGCAAACACGTTCGACTGGGTCCCTGCTGGTCATATGCAGGTTGGGGTAGGGCGGTCATGGAGGGGTGGCATGCATGGGTATTGGCTAAGGGTTGCCGGCTCTTGGACGCCTTCTTTGCCTGATTCTTGATTTATGTCATTGCGAGCGGTCTATATATTTGAGCTTTGTCTTTGAATTTTTCGTTGATTCGACAATTTGTCTTGCAAATCTCCTCAAGTACAGGTCCTCTGCTATCTTGAGTCCAACACCTTACCTACCCTTTCATTCAACTACAAATACTACATCAAACAAGTCGAGATGTGTCTCTTCTCTACTCCCTCCTCAAAGAAGCACCGCCGTGCGCATTACGTCGAGGAAGTCGTCGTCGCACCTCGACCTGTCTCTCGACACCATCACCACCACCACAGCGGCCACAATGGTCGTTCATCCTACACTTCTGTTACTAGAACTACGAGACCTGCCAGCAGAGAGTATTACACCAGCACTCCGCGAATGAGTCAAAGCAGCTACAGACGCAGCGCTCCAGTTGTGGTTGAGCAGAGACGAAGCACCCGGTCTTACCGGTAGACTCTGACTCACTAATTATATTCGCCATTATGGTTACACAAATGACATGCTGGCACATTGTTTGGAATTTGGATTGACGGGTTTCTGGTGCCTGTTGGCGTCGAAGTGGCTGCACGGTTGGGCTATGCCAAGCTGTCACCGAGAAGCTATGGTCGGAATGGCGTGAATCGAGCGCATTTCTGTGTGAATTCCTGGGCGCTTTTACGGATTTCTTATTTCATTTGTTCTATTACGCCTTTGTAATCAGTATTACTTATCTTCCTTCCTGCAATCGGTAGACGCGGAACCTGGCGAGAGGGGGAGTTTTCATGGGCGTCTCACGACGCAATGTCATTTGTACTGTACTGTATGCCATTTACGAAATTTACGAAATATTTTGGCCACACACGACTCATAATCTATGTTCTGTTCATCTTTCTTCTCCTCGGGATCGTGAGCGCACGCGCATGCTTGCCGCCTTCGTCAAAGGCCCTAATGCCTGTAAACCGTCGTTCTAGCGTTCATCTTCAGCGATTCGGCGCTAAACTTCAGGTGAGCTGCGCCAACATGTCAGACTTCAACACAGCCTCCTCCAAACCTTCGATAAGTTTTCAACAGCTGATTGTCACACGCTAATCCTAATGTCAAGGAAATCTATTTCTGTTCAGAAAGGCGAGCAGAGCTGCTTTACTAGCAGGTTTGGGTTAGTCAAAGTGAGTCTGCCCGCTATATTCTTCCGGAAGCGACGCAATCAATTTGGCAATTTTCCTGAGATCTCCGGACGGTGCGATGCTGTGAGCCTCCATTCGTGTCAAACACGCATCACGTGTCAGTCTTAACGAACTTAGCTTCAGGGGTTCTACCTTAACTTTCATCAGCACCTTCATTCTTAGACCTCTTTGGACGCAAACATATCGATGAATTTTACCTATACTAGCGCTCAAATACCATGTCTGACAATTTGAGAGCTCATCAACACCGAGACTTACCGCCAAACAAAAGTTATAGATGCCTGTTGAATCCTGTGTTCAGGAGCCTGCGATGCAGTTACCGTCTAATCGTCTGGGCTGCCTATCGTCGCGAATATGCATTTGTGAGGCACCGAGGCGGACGAAATAAGCGGCAAAGAGCGAGAGGTGAGGTGGCATCGCCGTTGCAGATGCGTAGTACGTTTTGGCCATCATAATTGCCGTCGCTTCTGAGACTTAGTATGCCAAACTTCGTCTCTTTCACAACATTCATCTTCATTCCTTTTCGATCGCTTCAACAACGGCGGACGAGATCTCACAAGAACACCATCCCATCACGGCGATCATGGATTTTCTCGGTTTCGTCACCGAGATCCAACTTAAGATCTATTCGGAACTTCTTGGCCGCTTGGAACCCATAGTTTTTTGCGGCGGACTATGGCCCTCCGTCACCGCCCTTGTTTCGATCCAAAAGAGACGGTCCCTATCTGGCGCTTCTCCGCGTCAACAAGAAGGCGCATAGGGAAGCCGGGCCCCTTCTCTATTCTAACAACCGCTTTCGGTTTCTTAATATCTTCACTTAGACACCATCCGCTACAGACTGTGCTCACATCGCCCCATTCCTTTGTCAATCGGATCTCAAGCAACCCTTATTCGCCACATCTGCATTTCCTTCCCTCCATCGTTGATCTAAAAGAGGCTCGTTGATTTCACCCCTGCTTCTTAGAACCTGTGGAAGTTCATGATGTATCAAAAACGTGTTGCGTTCTATAAAGATTCCATCGATGGAGAGATAACTTCACAGGACCTGCTCCTTGCACCCCGTTTTGGCACCCTTGGGTAAAACCTCAAAGAGGATGCGGATGCGGCCATTATTCAATATTCAGTGGACGACGATTTTATAAAACCGAAGCCGGTGACAATCGAAGTTCATGATATATGTTCCATGGAGGAGTGGTAGCGTGGAGGAGTGAGAGTGGATCCCCCTAGTGATTTTGGCGTCCAACACTCGTTACGCATTTTGGTTAGGGAATATTGTAGCCGGAAATAACACTGTGAAAATTGAAGGTTCTTAAGAAGTTGAGACCAGAAACATTTTTCTAGAAATCCTAATATGTGTTGCAATTTTATCTCTTGCTATTTACCGTTGTCCCCCTTTGTTGTTATCCCCTTCTGTCACTGTCCCTCTCTGCTGCCATTATCCCCCTCTACCACCACTGTCTCCTTTTACCATTGTCCCTTTTTCCCTATCCTATTCTGTTTACCTTTTTGTTTTTTTATTACTAATTATTAAAATCTCAGTCGATAAGGTAGATAAAACAAGAATTAAAACCATAATAAACAATAACGAGGGGAGCGATGATGAAAACAGTAAGGTTGGAAAAAAAAAAAAATTTCGAGATACGCAATAATAATAAAATACGAATCTGTACTAAAAGTTGGGTCGAGTCTAATGTTCTTTAATTGTGGCTAGTTGTACCCACTTTCTCACTTCCCCACGCTATCACTCCTCCAGGGAACATATATAATTGACATCTCTTGAACTTTGCCCTCGAGGTTCAAGTCTAGTTCGTGGTGCCAGGCAGGTTCACTGTATCTAATGACAAAAGAGTTAATGTCATCATGCTGACGGGCAGGTCTATGACCTTCTGGTTGAACAATCCACTTGTAGCAAACTGAGTTTTATCAGCTGGGACCTCCCAATCCACATTTTCTTCGTGACCAACAATAGAGGCTCTACCAATTATCTCAAACACTGACCGGAAGCCAGCATTGGTTTTTCGAAGCACAGCACAAGAACTAGAATTCCAGAATTGACAAATGTAGTCGCCTTCGCGGATGTTTCCTGGTGCCACACCCAGAGTCACGTTCGTGCCCAAGAAGAGCACAGGAGATTCTTCTGGTCTTTGAGGTGTTGGCTTGTGCCGAACTTCCTTCAGACTGGTTAGAGATTGTTCAGGTGTCAAAGGAATGATGTTTCGTATCCGAAAGTCAGCGGTGTCGCTAAGAATCGATAGGAGCTTCTCATTGAGACCCCTCGCTGTTGCCAAATCTGTGGAGCCGCGGTAGTATTGTCCTAACCTTGCATTCCATCGTTTTTCTGCATCATGCGAGGTAGTGAGATCCAATACCGAAGGTCCTATGTGTTCGACTTTGCCAATTATTTCGCCTCTCAGGACAAACCTTTCGGCTCCCTGGTCTGCGGGAGTCGTCCATTTTGTGAGGTCTTCAGCGGCAGACTCTTTCCAACACCATGTTAGTTTCTCGGTCGATCTTGGATTCAAAAGCTTCCAGATGAGCCATGCTAATCCCGCTGCTCCTACTACGCCAATCGCAATAAACAGTGGATTTTTCCATGAGTCGTCCTTCTTAGTGGTCTCCTCCTCCTCCTCGTCTGCCTTCTCCTCTGCCACTTTAGTTTTCTTAGTATTCTTTTTTACCTTAGCATCACTCCTCATTCTTGCGCCAGGTGAAGAATGGAACCAGCTAGTCTCGAAAGACCTGTGTGGGTAACGGTCATCATCATAGTGATTTCGGTCGCTCCGATCCTTAGAGACTTCCTTTTGTGAAGGCTGAGCAGATGGAGCGACATAATCATTCGTCGAGTCCTTGGTGACGGCTTCTCTCAGGGTTCGGATCTCTCTTGGTCGTCGTATCTTCTCCCGTGTGAGTAGGCGACGAACTAGCGCTGCTAGATAGATAGCTTCAATTGAGGATGTCTGCTGGGTCTCGAAATGAAGTGAATCGAAGTGATGTTTCATCACGTCGTAATACACCTCCGATTCAGAATGTTGGTAATTTACCGGGATCTCATTGATGATTGTGTCGTTTGCTAGACCAATGAATGCATAGATCTTGTCATGAGGAAGCTCACAAATGGCATCTCGGAACTCATTGACCAGGTTCTGAAGTGAGAAGCTTTCCGTTTGCGAGAATTTTGAACGTCGCATATTATCTAATTTGTGGATTGCCTGTGCTGCAGCATCATTTGGATTTTGTTCTCTGTACCAGTTGAGGAGTTTGATAAAGCCCTTCCATTCCATCGATCCTGATCCATAGTTAACTGCGATTTTCGAGGCCATGCCCACTTCTTGGATAATCCAGGCACGTTTCCAATATTCTTCATGAACTAGTCTGTGCATGAAATATTCGAGTCCAATCTCAGCTGCATGTTTTGCTCTTTGGTCGACACTCTTTGTATATCCAAGCTTCTTCTCATGCTGCTCGTCAACTGGCTGCTGATGTGAGCCAAGCCATATGATGACTTGCTGGGCACGTCGGAATATGAAGGCCATGAGAGGAATTTGTTTGTTCTTCTCGGCGGTGTTGTTTTGGTCAATGCACAAAAAATCAACCCACAACACTCTGGGGGACTTTTCGTAACGTAAGGAATCCAAGGCATCCCAGAGATTTTCTCTTACGAGGATCCTCGAGCCATTGAGCTGTATTGCTTTAAGCTGACTGGCATCTCCCCATTCATAAGAGAGGGCATCATAGGTCGGGTTTCTGCCAAAAGTGGTTGGTGTCAAGCCACAATTAATTTTTGTGCCTCGCCTACCTGGTTGCAAAATCAACAGTCGAATGCCATCCGTTGTAGGATCAAGGGGCGGATAATGAAACTCCGGTTGTTTGTCGTCGGTTGCAATTAGAATTGAGAAGAACAGGCCCGTGATTACAAGGGCGGTAAGGGAAAAGTCGCTTCGTGTTGACCTCAGCTGATTCTGGTCTGGATATCTCCTGTTTGGTGTACCGGCGAATCTCGAGTGACAAGCGGGAGTGTTTGTGTTTTGTGGGATATCATGATCGCGGTGTCTGTAGGTTTGATGATATCGTTGCCACAAGGAGTGTGCTTGGGAGATTATATTCCCTTTCGGGAGGAATGCGTGGGAAGAAACTGGACGGAGATGTCGAGCACTCTTGATCACAGGTACCCATCTTATATATGCTGCTGGTTTAATCATAGAGACCAATCTCAGCCTTGAGCGACTTCCTGTAAAAGTTGGCGGAGAAAAGGGAGATGTGTCCGCGGTATTTGTAAGATCAGGAGTGAAGGGTAACTAAATGCAGAATTCGTGGGTTTGAGAGAGGTTAATGATCATGACCTAGAAATAGAAACATATTGTACAAGGCTAGGTAGGCTGTGCAAAGTCGCAGCTGAACCGAACGGCGAAATAAACCAATGACTGAGAGGGAGCTGAAACACTCGTGCTCAGTGGAACGCCGCCAATAGTCCCGCCCAATAGGCAACAGATTGCTTGCCGCCCTGTTGGGGGGGGGGACGATAGTTTAACGGAAGAAAGACAACGAGCATCAATATGTGTAAGTCAAAGAGCGTAGCTGGGCATGTATGCGACGATGTACGGTTCTCGGAACATTCTTGTGCCGAATCCCGAATGCCACAATAGGCGGGTGGGCGAGGCTGTGAAAACACATCATCCACAAACTTTGAAGTTTGGGCAAGAAGCATTGTCAGTACTGCCCTCTGTTTCTCGTACTTCTCATACCCCCCGTGTCTTTGTCTCTAACAAGCTAATATTTGACTTAGGATGCCATTATGACGTGGGAAAACAGAGTCCTACAAAGTGCTACCGAGCTCTTCAGGTCTTGTTGGAGTTATTTACAGATCAAGCTTGCAAGATGGCTGCATCTAGACCCTGTTTATGGCCCAGCACTACCGATAGGATCAATTCGTGTGCTCGGGCTCCTACCTGGCAAGACTGGAGATCCTATCAGCTGTGTGCTTGAAACGAAAACACTTCGTGAAGCAGAGGGAACATACGATGCTATATCATACTGCTGGGGCTTGGAATCTCAGCTGATTACAATTTCTTGTAACGGTCGTTCCATCTCAATAACCCCTAATCTATTCGACGCGTTGCAGCACTTTCGCCGTCCTAATAATATCCGATATCTGTGGGCCGACGCTATTTGCATCAACCAGCAAGACCAAATCGAAAAGGGCCATCAAGTCAAGAGAATGGGGAACGTTTATAAGAAGGCAAGGCAGGTGGTAGCCTGGATAGACCGAGACGATGCTCACCTTGCTGAAGACTGCTTTGCACTCATCCACGACACAGTCTCCTTTTTGGACCGAGAATACATATCTAGTGGACAAAAATACTTCTCGCCTCTTGAAAAAGCCTCGTGTCCGATCAGCTCTGATCAGAAGAGATGGGACGGGGTACGAAAGCTGCTAAGCAAGGACTGGTTCCTGCGTGCCTGGGTGGTGCAAGAGGCAGGTCTTGGGAAAGCTTGCATGCTCAATTGGGGACCTTATGACATACCGTTCGTCGATGTGGTAGAACTAATGTATTTCATCGAGTGGCGTTCGGATCTCGGTCCATTCACAGGCAACCTTGGTGCAACACCTGCAAGAATCATGGATTCCTTTAATTACATTCAGTCTGGATTTGACAACTCGCAGTCATGGAAGGCACGCAGGCCAGTACTCAGCTGGCGGCTCAGTCACTACGGCTCTGAGATATTCATGAACGTTATTCTTGCCAGTCGAAAACTCAAGGCATCAGACAGACGAGACCACGTTTACGCTTTCCTCGGTAGCCCTATGGCTCGCCGCCAAAATGGAGAGCTGATTGTGGGGCCTGATTGCGGCAAGAACAAACTTCCGGAAGACGTATTCGTCGAAGTTGCTACTGCCCTCATGTCCAACCGAAAAGAAGCGCCGTGGGTGCTGCTGTTTGTAGATCACAGCTCCGAGGATGATCTGAAAGCTGTGTATCTGCCATCATGGGCTCCGCGCTGGGATCCGTGGCCGTACGATGTGTTGGCGGAAGATGCATACTGGTATCGAGCCGGCGGAGACTCCGATCTATTTCACGCGGAGGTTTGTGAGGACGCTCGCCAACTCAAGCTAGACGGCTGCTTCTTCGATCACATACAGTGGGTCTCAGCACCGTTCGTAGGAAACAACCTCGGATTCAATCCGGCTCGATGGACTGTTCACTCTTTTGGAGATAGTCACATTGACGACATGTGGGCAGCACTAGTTGTAATTGCAGGTCGCAATGACCAAATCTTTTATGACTCGTTCCTCCGCTGTTTAGTTAGAGGTTTCCCGTTCACTCAGAGCTCCTCGAGTAAAAACATGTGCAAGCTTCGGGCCGACTTCCGCGCATACCAGAGCCATTTCCTCAGCCTCAAAGCCACGAATAACCCTCTCCCTCGCTTACGCAAAGATGGAAATGCATGGCGGATTGTATCTCAACTTATCAACCTGGACAACAAGAGGTTAATTTTCACAAAGGCTGGGCGCTTGGGGATTGCTCCCAATCTCTCATGTCTAGGTGATAGGTGTTGCCTCGTTCCTGGTTTGGCTAATCCCCTGATTCTCCGTCCTTCAAGCTCCAGCTCTGGCAGTTACAATCTAGTAGGCGGGTCGTATATCAACGACGTGATGAATAGAGAGCTGCTCAGGAAAGATGGAACTGGAGGCCTCAAGACGGAGACCATCACCATGGTTTGAGCGTCAACCGTCAACACTTTGTGCAAAGCAGAGGATCCATTTCGGCTGTTGACAGCGATCGTTCAACTACTTTGGAGAGGATACCGCTGATCTTAACTGAAGTCATATCAGCAGCAACTTTTGTCGTGGTATAAGCTATAAAGAGCAAATGCGTTGATAGCCTACCAGACTAGAACCTCATTCTCATTTGCGCTAGGCGTATTAGATTAGCTTCTAAGGGAATAAGGCTAGAGAATTGATTATTCACTGCAGGGTGCGTTTCTTGCTACTTAGAACGAACATTGATTGATCCAGATGTCTCCTACTTATCTGCCACTTGCTTATCTAAAGATTGATATGGCGTTGTTTGCATATCGATATTCAAACAAGACAACACGACATGTTGCCCCCAACGGTGGCGATCATAGTACCGCGCTCGGTTTAGATGCAGATGCGCCAATCTACCATCATCGGAGTCAGTTCATCGTTCATGGACTGGAAGCTGCTCATGCCCATGTTCCGAAGCCGGGGGTCCGTGGCGCACCTCTTCCCCACTCCAAGGTCGCAAACACGATGTTTAACAACATGCTTAGGGTGGAGGCCGATCTTGAGTCTCTCAGCCGCTATCTTCTCTCACTAACAGCAATCACTTTGGTGTCACGTTTAGCAGTTCAGATTCACTTAACAGGTCGAAGGTAGTGCTGGGAAGCTCATGATGTGAGAGTCGAACTTTCCCAGTTCGGCATTGATGCCCCCAAAGATGCTATTGATGGCAGCATCTTGCTTCAGGTGGTACTATTCATCATTTAATCACTTCCTTCTATCCGAATCTCCTAGGGTTCTGTTACAATGCCTTGCGGATCCGAATCTGAGATTGGAATGTGCAAGATTCGGAATCTCTGCCCATCGAAAAGCGAGATCATCCGAGTGGAAAGAGCAGTCTTCTCGTTCGACGATTTTGAGAAATACTCGGCGGCTCCTTCCCCCAGCAAAGAGTGTTCTCACCTGTCGCCCGCTGTTCGGCACAAGAAGCCCACGTGCAATTCAAGTACGTTCATATGCACAGCGTGAGGAAAGCACGACCACGGTGTCGAGACACTTTCCAAGCTCCAATGGATGCACCTTCCCGAGCTCATAAACCGCGTGAACAAGGGTCTTCTTTCCAGCAGAGACATTTCCTCCTTCGTCAACACTCAACATCGACATCCCACATTCGCATCCAGCAACGTAACATTGTGTATTCACATTCGCATTCAGTATCAAAGTATTGCGTATCCCCATTTGATCGTACTTCTACCCCCAAAGAACCCTCATCATGAAGGTTCTCTCCATCATCACCGCCCTCACCGGCCTTGTTGCAGTTTGCTCCGCGGCAGCCATCGCCCAGCCACCCAGGCTCGGTGTGGATCTCTGCACCGAGCGAGATTTCGAAGGCTGCACCCACAGCGTGGTAGAATCCAACCAATGCAGTAAACTTTCCTTGTGGGTCATTCCTCACGGTATGGACTGACATTCGACAGTTGATCTCGGAGTCGATCTCAAGAACAAGATCAAATCTTTGAGGCCAGACCCAGGAGTTGCCTGCGGCTTCGGCGAGTAAGCAAGATTCACATATTTTGTCACTGTATACTGATTTTACCTACATAGTTTTCCTTGTCAAGCTCCCTCAGCTCAATCCCGATTGCTCGTGATCGAGGGAGCACTACGTATAACCCACCTATCAACCATAACCCGCCTCGAACATCTGGGCGACGTAGAGAATTGGGAGAATCGAATCCAAAGCTACGCTTGCCAGCCCAGTCTTGACAACTTGGGACCATTTGCCATCTCATTTCCAGTCGGCTCCTTGGAGCATTCCTGGACAATTGGCAAGCTTAGGACTGCTTTCAATCCCGAGCGTTTGTCGAATGAAAATCACACACTTGCCGCTCGTAATACTTCCGCAGTCGTAACAGCAACCGAGCATCAAGAGCGGGTTGTTTTACCAGGCAAGGCTTTCGTCGACCTTTGTGCTCAAAGTTTCTTCAAAGGACCGTGTGCGACCATAGCCGCTCCGTTGGCTGCATGTGGTAAGACGTGTCCCACTCTGTGTAAATCATGTCGTTGGCTCACATCGAACCCAGTCTCTCTAGGGCGGCCCGATCTCCCCGGATATATATCATCTCTCCGCACAGAGAGTGACGCTGTTTGCTACTTCTACGAGTAAGTAGCTCCCATTAAGCCCATAGGAATGATGCTGATGCGAAATGAATAGCAACGACGGCTGCGAGCCGAATGGCAATACGTTCGATTTCACCGGGGTCCTTTATGATTTTCCTAGGATGCCTCGGATTGACCTCGTTGACGGTAGCATTTCATTCTTCGAGAACGAGATCAAGGGTCTTAGATGTATCGAAAAACCCATCCTCGGCGATCGAGGCACCTCGTGAGCACTGCCAGATCAGAGCAATGGAGTTCGCCTTTCCGGGAATACCAGTTTCTCTCAGGCGTGTCGTTCCAGCACAACAAGACGGACCATCTCGAAGACTGAATCGGCAGCTTCTTATGTGTAGGTTACAGAGAGTCTCAATATCACGCTTCTAGTAGTCAGAGTGCTTGACCAGCTGAGGCGATGGGCTAGTCCTAGTGCATTTTTCAACACGCGTATTATTGATGGGTGAACAGTGCTCGTTTCAGTTCAGAACTCTCCCTTAGAGTTTGTACTATTAGTATTCGTTTGATAGATTAATTCAACTTTATTCTCAATGCCATCTTTTCCTGGAAGTCTCAGCTGACAGTTTTCCCATTTGCCTCCCGACGCGGTTAGTTAGCGTCGCCGCTCTGCTCAGGCGCTACTTACCCTCGACAGCTTCAATGTTCTTGTCGCTTACAGTAACTTTAGCGCGAATTGTAGGTTAAAAAGCCGGCCTCGAGCACTGGTAACCGGTTAGAGATAGAGAATCAGCCTTGTCTTTGAGCACGTGATATTAGGTCCGGCCACCCAAGAAGCCCACACCGTTCTTTGGATTTCTGCTGTTGCTCAGGTCATGTGATAAGCAGGTCACATGTAGATAGGTAAGTACTACGTACAGGCGGAAACAAATGTAACTACAGGGGTAAAAATCAGCTGTCTTTCAGGGGGCTCCACCAATCATACCACCTAAAAAACAGCTGTTCATGCTGCTTTAAAAGCTAGGATTCTGCCCTCTGTTTTTCTATTCCTTATAGCAGAACCATTTAATGTCCCTACTCCTAAAACACCTACTCATTTTGCTTCTAGGGATGATAGGCTACGCATACAGACCTTATATCACGACGCAGGCTGGACTGTCAGTGATATCCTCCTTCAGAATCCTTCCATTACACGCCGCCAGGTCTATTACGCCCTTACCCATAGACTTACTCCTCAAAAGCACACTACTGGCAGGCATGTCCTCCTTGATACGCTTCACCGCAAGCACCTTATCAACTGGGTCACAAAATCCTCCTTTACACGCGATATCCCTTGGGCAGAGCTCCCTAAATGGCTGGAATAGGATAGTTGGTGTGGCAGTAAGGCCATTAGAACAGCATTTCAAAAGTAGGGATACACTAGAGCAGTGAGAAGAAGGAAGGCACCACTCACTGAAGTCAACAGAATCAAGAGACTTGATTGGGCTATAGAGCATTTGGCATGGACTGATGAACAGTGGGATACAATCCTCTGGAGTGATGAGAGCTGGGTGCAACCAGGTTATCATAGGAGACAGTGGTGTACACGGCTAATTGGGCTTTCAGAAGTTGATGATCCTGATTGTATCTCTCACAAATGGCAGAGGAAGATAGGCTGGATCTTCTGGGGTTGCATGTCAGGGAAGTATGGCAAGGGAGCCAGTGTTTTCTGGGAGAAGGCATGGAAGACTATTACAGCAGAGTCCTATTGTGAGCATACCTTTCCAGTCATCTGGAATTATCTCTACAACTCCCAGAACCCGCATCCAGGACTCTTCTTTCAACAGGATGGAGGAGCAGGACACAATGCAGCTTATTCCTTGGCATATATGGCAGATAGAGGGGTTGTACCAGTCTTCCATTGCCCATTCTCTCCAGATCTGAACCCTATTGAAACTCTGTGGAACAGAATGAAGGATATTTTAGGAGCGTTACACCCAGAAGTGCATAGGAACTCTACAAGGCTAAAGGCAGCTGTTTTAGAAGCCTGGGACTCTATTACAGATACAGAAGTCAGAAATTTAGTGCATACAATGCACCAGCGTTGTCAGGATGTCAAGGATGCTAATGGAATGTACACAAGCTGGTAGAATAGTCTGAATAGCCTCATTTTGCCTGTGTGGTGCCATTATTAAAGCAGCATGACAGTGGCAAAATTACATTTGTTACCCCCTGTACAGAGTAGTCATTCGTTCGGAGCTCATAAACTCCGACTTTCGTCTGCTTATAGAATTCAAGCCCTCTCCATCTCTTAATTATCACATTTCAGCCGCTCCTTCTTCCCTTCATCCTTTATTCCCTTTTCCTTCAGACTGGAATTGGACTCATCGAGCGCTCGCACTAGATCATGCTCGGAGGTTCAAGTTCCAGCCACGATTATGACGCTCCCAGTGCGGCGGAGCTGATTGAAAAGCTCTGCGCGAACTGTCGTAGCATCGACATACAATCCTTTCCTTTAGAGAACCGTAGTGACATCACAGCAAAGTCATCGACAATTTCTGGAGCGAAAGAGGGTTGCCCTTTCTGTAGGCTGGTTTCACCACGATGGGAGACTGGTGTCAATAGAGCGGACGATGACATTATCTTGGATGCGATAACAAGCAACGGATTCCGAGATGGTGAGGAGATCAAAGTGATTGAAGGCTTTCGTGGAAAAAGCAAAAAACGGGAATTAGTGTTCGTTGCTGAAGAAGGTATTTGCAAGTCTTGGGCGGTCATGTGTTTTGCGTCTGACTGATAGGTTGGCAAGGTGATCCGGCGTCAAGTGTCATTTGGAGAAGACCCCCGCTAACCACATACGACTGCGATGCCGCATATGAGATTGCCCGAAAATGGATTGAAACTTGTGTTGATAATCACCCCCAGTGTTCCCAGAAGATGACTGCTCCTTTCCCAACGCGTTTGATAGATGTTGGCTCCACTGACAGGGAACCATCACTTTACATCTCATTGCTGGGAGAACAAGGAATCTACGTGGCGCTCAGTTACTGCTGGGGAATTCCGAAACAACCTGTAATGCTAACGAGGGCGAGGTTGGCATCTAAGGATCACACGTTACGATTGTCAGAACTTCCACCCACACTGAGAGACGTGATCTTGATCTGCCGGCGGCTTAGTTTTCAATATGTTTGGATTGATGCACTTTGCATCGTACAGGATTCAATCAATGGCGAGGACTGGTTAAAAGAAGCTGCTAAGATGCCCAATATCTATGGTGGTGCAACACTCACCATTTCTGCATCGGCCGCCAAACAGACTAGCGACGGCGTACTTTCTGCAAGCTTTGTTCCGACCAAGTTTAGCTGCGCCTTACCTTATAACCTCGGCAATAGTAAGATTGGAACTGTATACGTCGTCCCATACAAGATGAGGCTTTCTCCTTTCATTTCCAAAGAGGCACCGGAGCCTCTCGAGACACGAGCCTGGTGTTTGCAAGAACGCCTCCTGTCGCCCCGCATCCTTAAATTTGAAACTTCGCAGCTTGTATGGGATTGTTTCTCTACAAAACTCAACGCGAATGGTCCGATGCAAAGCCCGTCAGACCTGTCGAAAAAAGCAAGGATTGACTGGAAATATATTATCGAAGATTTCACTCGAAGGAACTTGACCTATACCTCCGACAAATTACCGGCGCTCTCCGGATACGCTAAACATATCCACTCCTTAACGGGGGATGTATATCTAGCAGGTTTGTGGAAGAACGATATCATGTCCCAGCTACTGTGGTGGATCAATATTCGATCCACTGCCATCACCCCTCGACCATCAACATACCGTGCCCCGTCCTGGTCATGGGCATCGACTGACTTCAAGTGCTACTTCATGAATTTCAGCCAACAAAGCTCCCCGTTGCAACCAGATATCAAACTTATCGACGCCTCAGTCCCAACATTTCCATCTAATCCCTTTGGCCAAGTCGACCCATCTCAACGGGGTTATCTTCAAATCAGAGGGCCTTTAATGTCAAGGGCAAGAGGGAATACATGTTACATATTCCACTCTGAAGATGCCGGCCGATACGTTACGTTATGCACATCTCCACAATCTCCGCCTGCGGACAGTGGGACCCATTCTCTACCTCGTTTTGTAACCCGTTTGAATCAAATAGACACGGACGCCGCCCCGGAAATCATTGGTAGCATCTATCCCGACTCATGGGAAGAGATAGACCTCAACACAAAAGCCACTAGCCCAATTTCAATCCTTCGCATTACGGAGAATCATGGGCTTCTTCTTGCTCCTACCACTATACCAGGGTTTAGTACCAATGTTTTCCAGCGTCTTGGATTATTTGAGATGCGCTGGATAGGCAAGGAGGTGGAGATCTTCGGTAACCAATTCGCACTCACAACCATCACTATAATTTAAGGTCGGCATTTCATTTGCCTATAAGAAAAGCCATCGAACCGCCCAAGAAATGCTCGTATTCGTGGACGGCAAGTGCAGAAGCTCGAAACGCAAGATTGGGGGAGTAGTATTCTCTCTTTATGAACTATGGATCTTTCTAGCAGCCAAATGGGCATAACCATACCCCGACGACTAGGCCGTTTACTAAAAAGAAATCGATCGCTCGATTCGCAATAACTTTTAATTCACAGGCATTGATCCTTGCTACACGACCTACCTCGACGGGTGTGGACAGCCTCTCCACCAGAACTCGGATGCTACCGAGCCTGGCGGGTTGGAGGAGGCGAAGCGGGAAGTACACGGCACTTTGTTACGAGCACATATGTCTCTAGATCATTCTCTATATCGTGCAGAACTGAAATGAGGGGTGGGGGGGGTGGGGAGACTTGCTAGTTATAAAGGTCTACTTGCAGAACTACAAAAGAGTAGACAACAAGCTTAAATCATACATTGGCCTCGCGAGATGTTTCGGGCTTTAGCTAATTTAATTTTTATAATATAACTTTTGTATTCGAGAGATTTTTATTTCAATTGTTTATTAAATCCTTTACATTTTATTTAATACAATGTGCAATAATGAAATTTTCGTTAATAGTTACATATTTATCGAGCTTTATTTTATTATGAATTTATGGAATTGAAGCATAAAAATAATAAAAGTTTATTAAGGGCTGTTTGAGTGAGGATTGAGGAGCTGGGAGCTGGAGCTTGATCTGGAATGGGGGTTTCTTGTAGATGTGGATGCAAAGGAAAGGATAAAGATGAGACAGTGTTGGATATTCTGACCAAGGAGCGATAACGAGCAAAGGTCGGTCAAGTTGGAAAGTCTATCTCCCTCTGACCGATTGCCTCTCCGAAAATTCTCCCACTAGCTGATAATCTGGATCTGCGAACTCGGCGTAGCGTTTGCGCATTACCAAAGTAGGTCATCATCTAGATCTAGGGTTTGACGGCATAGGATTTTTATCATATTTTCGATCGTTGTAGGCTATTAAGAGGGTAATTCGATCTTCTTTTGCTTGATGTCATTAAATAGCCTACCGGTAATAACAGATTCCATAGAGTCACTCTTAGAAGTGACGAGGTTCTTGGGAACTATCAAGTGCCTAGCTCTAGTTGGACCCAAGTTCCACAATAATGGGAACTTTGTCCCCCCTCAACAATCTACGTATAATTAGAAAAGAATTGCATGCCTTAATTGGGAACACCCACTTCTCGAAGTTTGCTACACTGATACTCATCGTGGATACTATAACCGATTCTTAAGGTGGCCGGAAGAGGATCCCCTCTGCATGCTTAGGGGCTCAGGACTCGGCTCAGGTTAGAGCAGCCACCGCTCAGGTCCAAAGACGGAAATGGTCTTTGGTGGGCTCAATTGTCGTTTGAGACTTTAAAGAAAGTCGTGACTGCAGTACTAAATGATGTCGCCAGTCTACCCCGCATGCTACAAAGAACCCTCGATGGAGAGGTAATAAACTTAAACAAAGAATGACTTGGGGCTACCCAGGTCTAGAACAAAGCTCTTGGTCACGCTGGCAATTCTGGCCGGCACATTGGTATTGGTACCTAGGTATTACTGGACCCTGAGTTGCGGCAAGGCTAACGAAGCCTCCCCTACGTCATTGCACTTCCGACATCTCCCAAGGGCCAGGAACTCCCAACATCCACCCCAAACAAAAATATCACAAACATCCGAGCAGAAACTCCAAGATCCGCTCTGCAAGAGATACCCTGTCTTAGTTTATATCCTCATATCCTGGTGTTTAATATATTCAGTTCTTTTGCAAAAGTTACCAGGTTCGTGACAACCCCTGCACAACAAGGCTGCCGATGACGTTGGTGAAGCTGGCGCCGGGCAGCCGCAACCACAACCACGCAGAAACAACAACAATAACAATAATGGAAGGAGCTGACTGTTTTCCGCAGATTCGATACTTTGAGTGCTTTCTCCCGTCAAGATGTGAGTCCGAGTCCAATTTTCACTCCCCACATGGGCATCCTCACAATGCTGCGACGTCGCCAGTCCCAGAGAACCTCGGACAAAAACAGTCCGCGAAAGCACCTGTTGGAACTTTCCTTACTTCACCTTTCCTCGACCCCATGCTAATCTGCCCCTGTTCCAGGAATCGCGCACTCTCCATCCGCTCCAACAAGAACGGCTCCAGCTTGTCCAACACTCGCCATGGCTTCAGCCTGAGCTCCCTCCGCGGCACCGTGCAGCCCGAACTCAGCAAGAAGCTCTACAAGCTCATCAAGACCGAAAACAACCTCATTCAAGCCCACGAGTTAGCTGGCAAAGAACGCCTCTCCATCGCGACCCAGCTCTCCGACTGGGGCGAGGCCACCACCGATGACGCCATCTCCGACATCTCCGACAAGATTGGTGTTCTGCTGTCTGAAATCGGCGAGCAGGAAGACCTCTATGCCCATAATGTTGACGATAGCAGGGCTATCTTGAAGGCGATCAGGAATACGGAGAAGAGTGTTCAGCCGAGCAGAGACCATAAGGCGAAGATTGCGGATGAGATTGCGAAGTTGAAGGCTAAGGAGCCGGAGAGCACGAAGTTGGTTACGTTGGAGCAGGAGCTTGTTAGGGCTGAGGCCGAGAATCTGGTTGCTGAGGCTCAGTTGACTAATATCGTACGTCGTGCTCCATTTATCAATGTGTCCCGTTTACTGATCTTTAAACGTACAGACTCGTCAGAAACTCAAGGAAGCATACGCCGCCGAATTCGCTGCAACCATCGAGCGCGCCGAGAAGCAAATCATCCTCGCCCGCCATGGTCGCCGTATCCTCAACCTCCTCGACGACAGCCCCGTTGTTCCAGGCGACATTCGCCCCGCGTACGAACATACGAGCCAAGCTCGCCAGATCCTGAATGACGCAGAAGACGACCTCAAGGACTGGACACCAGACCTCGAAGACGTCCCTTCCCACGCTGACCTCGAGGCGAATTTGATGCCCGCTCAGCGCCAGCAAACCTCTTCTTCCACAACGGGGGACGACACGGTCCTCCACCACACTGGGAAGGAGGCGACTGGTGACTCCACTGCGGCCACGGACGGGAGCAGGATTAGTAGCGGGACTTCGGTTACGACTGGCCCTGCTTATCCTCAGAGTGAGGCTTCGCAGGTTGCATAGGCGGATTGCTGTATGATGAATGTTAGGTGGATTGACTTGAACTTTATTTCGATTCTTTAGCATAGTACTTAAGTTGCAATTGGGAAATTGGACGGGACGGAGGGACTGGAAGTATACGTTGGGTTGAATGCGTTTATGAGTTGGTTTTAGTTTTTAATGTATATTATGCTCCGTGAGATTGACTTGTGCTTTTGTGATGCTTGTGAGGTTTATGAGGTGTGATGGGGTGTGATGAAGATGAACGCCGAGTGGTGGCTAGTCAGCACAGCAATGTCATTTTGACGTTTTTCTCTAACATCTCCAGCGATTTGAGTAGCCTACCCTTCCGGACTGAATAGTTTTATGGAAAGCATCCTAAATATTCCCTTCCAGTCAACATACCTCCCCCTCCCCCTCCTTTTCGTTCTCTTTCTCTACTTCCCTCATGCAGTTTTGACCGGCAATACTTGCTATTTTCATTCAGGGGCTCGAAGTCTTTTGCGATGCTAAAGCGTTATTTAAATATTTCTGGATACTTTTTTATTGGTAATATGAGCGATCTTGCTGTGATGCAGATATTGGATGCCGATGATATTGGATGTGTTGTACGGTTTCAGGAAATTCGTTTTTAGTAGGGTTATATTTTTGCTTTTCGTTCGTTTTGTTTTGATGGTGGGATTATTTTTGGGATGGGGATGAGGGGGTGGTATAGTGGTTTATTGTGTATGAAGAGTTGGTACTATGTATATATCGCGTTGAATAATGGAAGGGATATTCCTTTTCGATTTTGTTTTTTGGGGGGGGGGATTTTGGAAGGATAGGATGGCTGAATCGGTGGAGACTAGCTCGACGGAGAGTGGCTTTTCGATTCTGAGATTAGCTTCGCAAGGCACGTTTGCGAGGATTGTACGAGCACGAAGGCCTTAAATGCTTTGCCTGAAATCTTTCCCTTTCGTTGGCTATCAAGATATCAGAGCAGTGCTCCTGATAGGCGGGTCAATTTCGTGGGTGGGCATCTTTCAATGGGGTGCAGGTCAGGTGTAGCTTGGGGGTCCTGAAAATCTACTGGGCGTGGGTCAAACTTTCTCGACTCTCGAATTAATAAATATTTGTTAGTTGTTTATCAATTTTCTTTTCGAGAATTGAAATAGAACAGAGTTCTTGTGAATACCTTCGTAGGACCCCCGTGGTGGTAAAATGGGTTTTGAGGGTTTATTTCCGATGTTAGTGTTTGAGCTTTACTAGGGAACTTAACCTGATTTATTGGAGACAGGTTAGGTTAGCTCATGTCATGCTGAAAGGTCTTGATACGAAATCGGTTCAGGTCAGATCCTCAAATAATGTCTGACCCGCCCATCGAAAGCAGTGGTTCTGAGATTCTGCGAGGCTGGCCGTCCGTACTTTCGATTGGTGGACGCGAAGTATCTCGCCCAAGTCAGCTGGTCGTTAAAACGTCGAATAGCAGAGACCCTGGGCTGATGGGGCTGTGTTCTGCTGCATGACAAAGCTGTGGGAAGAATCTTGCAATCCAATCTCCTCGTATCGTAAAACTCTCTTTCTGATTATTCATGCGTTCTTTCGAGAGACTCGAGGAGACGACGATAGGCCTACTTTCTAGCGAGAACAAATCATCATGGCATGCAGCGTCGAATACCACGATGATGGCACAGATGGGCAAGGCTATGCCGTAGGCACGACCAGCCCCTCGGATTTGATCCCATCAAACTATTATGTAAATCAGTCGGAGGATCACGTATCAAGCTTTTCATATGTACCCGATGCAGCCCGTGCATATGATAGCTATCGATATTTGGGTCCGACAGCCAGGGAGGTTCACGAGGCGGGGAATTCAGGGGCTCCTCCTGCCCATTTGCAAAAGACGACTGCAAAGTACGAAAAGAGCCCCTCAGGTGATCTATTACCAACGTCGGACTCAATTGACGAACTGCTCTCCTTTCATGATGAGGCAGGACGACACAATAGGATGGATACCCAAATTCATATTGAAAATCTGGATATTCAAGCACAATTACATGGGATGTTTTTTGCCAACGAGGCATCAGAACTCAATCCTACGTCGCGGGTACTCTGCTGCTATCGACGAAATCTATTCCAGATATCTGGCACAGTCAATATACCCAATTCCCAAATCAACTTACCTCGCGAGGACGGGTCACAATCTCAGGTTTCTGAATTGACAGTCCACTTGAGCGCCACGGAGTCACTGAATGGTGATGCTGTGCGATTGGTCATTGTTCCTTGGAAAACTCCACCACCAGATGCTCCATTCGTTGCAAATGGACCGGCTGAAAAAGAGCTGGAAGACATTTCGTTACAGCTAGTTTCAAGCGGCGGAGAAGACTCTCTACTTGTCCCGGGCCTCGAGGATTCCGTTGAAAATTCGGAGTACCCTGCTGGATCATTCATAAAATGCCCGATTTCGTACAAGCGTCTTCAGTTCCGCATCGCAACAGCCAATAATGGGCGAAGAACGGGTCTACAACAGTATTTTACTTTACACTTGACTGTGGTTGCATCCACAGAAAATGGAGACAGCTTCAATGTTGGCACAAAATCCAGTGTACCTCTCGTCGTTAGGGGAAGAAGTCCACTCAACTTTCAACTACGGAAAAAGCTTACGCCTGTCCCCAAAGTCAGACCCCCACAAATTCGTTCTATATCTGACCCGGATATTTTGGCTGCTAGAGAGGCGCTCGAAGACCTAATCAAAGCGACTCGACGGTCACAAGAACATGGTTTAGGGCCATCGTTTGGAAAGCAGGACGGCGAGCATTTTACAGCCCAGTTTCCATCCAGAATCGTGTCAGATAGATGGCCTGGACTTGCCTCGCTCATGAAATGGGGCCATAATACTCTTCGAAGGCTTTCTAGACCGAAGCTTGATCGACATCAACGGAGAATCGAATGGACATGCGTATGTTTGCCTTGATACAGACCAGGTTGTCATTGCTAATCCTCCTCAAATGTCTAGGGATGTGGAGTCGAGCTATATGCGGATTTCAACAGCCATCAGCATGAGTACGTGAATGAATTAGCGGCAATTCTTCAACGACCAGTAGACCCTTCAAAGGGCAGGAATGAATCTGTTGGAACAATCTCCACTCAAACAACCGCGTCCCGCACCCCATCAGGAGAGGCAATAGTAAAATGTTCTACACAGGTTCCTAGTAGCCTCGGAATATCGAAGACCTTGACGAAGTCTATCTCCAGCACGTCTGGCACGCCTGATTCCGAAAATCCGAAATCGCAATACCTCGAGCTTTGCATCAATACTGGTGAGTATGCAAAGACTTTGGCGGAGATCGATCTATTCCAAATTGCTTGCGACGGCGACCTATTCAAGAAAATCAGATCCGAGTACACACGCTTGCGAAGTTCAAGGTCCCGATATTGGCTTATAAGGCCCTCAGGCGTGCATTTTGTCCGAGTAAGCTGTCTTCTTCGCGAATTCTCTGATACATACTGATGATATATCCTCAAAGTTCTCAGTTGAAGATACTCTCTCCGTCGGCATTCTCCAAAAGCCTCTCGCTATTCCACCACCATGCGAAGTCGAAGCCAAGAAATACAGCTACTCACCCTGTCCTCTCGAAGAGGATCCACCAATACCGCAAGATATATTCTTGCATTATCTATCATGCACAGCCTACAATCCGAAAACGGCATGGCTGCCACGTCTCCCTAAAAAACTTGATCTCAGTATTCTTCGATTTGCGGGTGCAGTCAATTATGGGTGGGGAGTACATATAAATGAAGGGCCTAATTATTTCGCTCTTGGGTTGGTTAATATTGCTATGATGATTATGAGTGGCTTAGCTGCATTTCTGTGGAAGTATTTTATGAATGATTTTCAGGGAGCTTTTGGCTTTGCGGGGTGGATTGTTGCGGTTGTGAATGGGGTTCTTGTTGCGTATATTGCTAAATGGCAGCAGGTCTGAGTTTCTCGCCCTTAGACGGCTATATATTGTTTCGAATATTTCCGGTCAAAATATTGTAACTTTCTTTCTTCCAAAACGTGCATTTGCTACCTGTCGTCGAAATGTGGGTAATGACTCGCAGGGCAGATGTTGCAAGTGCAATTCGTATCTAACTTAGCTTAAGCGCTTTCCCCTGACTCTAAATTGTCGTTTAAATGCAGTGCACCAATAACCTTGCACGGAACACTCTCTTGTCCAGATCTTGCTAAATTATTTCAGGTCCCTTCAACAGCCTGATGTGGTTTAATCTGAAGTGGTCCAATTACAATGCCAAGACTTCCCACATGCCGGGAACGGCATATGATTAGCGCACCTCCATCCCGCATTCTGTAACTCCTTCTCGATTAAGCAAGTCGACTCCGCTCTCCTTCTGCATTCAGTTAGCAATGCCACCTTCGATCTCGATAAGCACCTATACTTTTTCCTGCTTGACTTATAGATGGAGGGGCAACAGAATACTATTTAAACAATGGAAATCGCCAAGAAAATTCTTTATGTTGCATCCCATACATCGTACAGGTACTAGCTTACAACTATTCCTACACAATGGCAACCAAAACAGCTCTCCTCCTCTCCATCGCAGCTCTACCCTGCGCTCAAGCGTGGGGCGTCCTCGGCCATGCAACAGTAGCCTACATAGCGCAAAACTACCTCTCCACCGCCACCGCATCCTGGGCCCAGGACCTCCTCTCCGACACCTCGAGCTCCTACCTAGCCAACGTCGCCTCCTGGGCCGACAACTACCGCACTACCAATGCTGGGAAATTTTCCGCGCCTTTCCATTACATAGACGCAGAAGACAATCCGCCTAGTTCATGTAACGTGGATTACAACCGTGATTGCGGAGCTTCTGGATGTTCGATTTCGGCTATTGCGAATTATACGCAAAGGGTAGCTGATGGGCGGCTTAGTAAGGCTAATACGGCTGAAGCGCTGAAGTTTCTGGTGCATTTTTTGGGGGATATCACGCAGCCTCTACACGATGAAGCGTATGAGGTTGGAGGGAATGATATCGAGGTTACGTTCCAGGGATACAGTGATAACTTGCACGCGGACTGGGATACTTATATACCGCAGGCCCGAGCCGGCAGTTCAAGCTTGGCCCATGCTCAAGCTTGGGCTAATAACCTTACCTCGAGGATTGATTCTGGGGATTATAAGTCCCAAGCTGCGAGTTGGATTGCAGGGGATAGCGTGAGCGATGTTGTAGGTACGGCGACGCGATGGGCCAGCGATGCTAATGCGTTTGTCTGTTCGGTTGTTATGCCTAATGGTGCGTCGGCGCTGCAGACAGGGGATCTGTATCCGGCTTATTATGAGAGTGTTATTCCTACGGTTGAGATGCAGATTGCGAAGGGGGGGTATAGGTTGGCCAATTGGTTGGATATGGTTTATACTAGTGGTGTTGCGAAGAGGAGTTTGTTGACGAGGGGGGAGTTGAGGAGTCACTTGGGGGAAGTGGATTGGTTGCCGGTGCCGATGGAGGGGCCGTTGAGTCCGGCGAAGTTGGTGAGGGAGGCGAGGGGCTGGGATTGTGGCCATCAACATTAGGTGCGCTTGGTGACGATGACAGGGTAGGACTGATGGCTTTGGTTTTTAGCGTTGTTATCGGTGTAGTGGGGAAAGGGGGCTGGTAGGGTGATGAAAATGAAAATCTTATGGCATTAGAAATTCAAGGTGAAATAGTGAGAACAATCCCCGAAGTCTTATTAACCGCATTCGGGCTTCGCTTTCGTTTGTTTCCATCGCTGAGTTGCTGAGTTAGAAACCCCCCTCTTGGTGAATAATTTCCAATTTTCCTCATCTCTTCCTCAAAACACGTTGTAAATTCACAAATGTGGCGAATTCTACTCATGCTTCTGTTAGCAAATATATTACTTATGAGTATTCAAAAGTTCTATAGACTTATAACATCCGGCCCTATGCGAAAAGATACAGCAGCTCTTATCGCTAGCGTGTAGCTTCTCTTCACTTGATCGCTGCGGCCCTGACTGCTTCTTTTCCATTACTCTTTCAAGAACTTCATCCACTCAAACTTCAATAGCTATTTTTCCCTTTCCTATCTTCTCTATTCACCAGGACCTCCCAAAATCCCAACAGAGCCCCCCAGACTGACAATCTTTTTGCCATCTCGTTCGAACCCTTTCTGGGAGGGCCTCTCAGACCGGCCACGTGACCGTCTTGCATTTTGCGTGAAAACAAATGCTATTCTGAATTATGAAGATATGGATTTTATCTGGAAAGATAACACGGAATTCAATGCAAAGGAAGATGAGGGGTCCTATGGGCACCATCGTGTTATTATCAGTAAGATGACAACCACGTGAAAGCCCCTGAAAAGCTCGCTTAACGCGCGCCTACAGGTGCAGCTGGTGCTATTTTAGGTGTTTCAGAATCCTGCGAAGCTCTCCGCCACACATCGCTCAGAAGCATCCTTCATCCCCATCCATCGCCCTCTCCAACAAATCTGATGAGACACCGGACTACCCGTATTCCCCACCCCCATCATTTGCCGCCCGGCACTCCAGACCAATCCATCACGTGAAATATGCTTTTTGCGGAAGGTTACACCTTATTACGTGTCATCGGATCCTTTCCGTTGGTTACTGTCATGCTGATCGACCACATGGATGATCGGGGCGCACAGGGTAGCGCCTAGTGCCAATCATCCCGCAGCGCCAGTCATACCGTTATAAGGTGAATCCTTGGCTGTTTTTTTGTTTGCATTTGTTTCATTCACGACTTTCTACTTTGCATCTGATTCTTATTTCCTTGTCTGCAACATCTCCGTTCCTTCATTTTCGCTTCTATCATCCACGATGTTTTCTAATACTAAGAATCATCTTTTGACCCTACTTCTTTCCTTAAGTTTGCTAGAGTCGGCGTCCTGCATTTCCCTAGATGTCAACAATCATGGTGAGTTTAGCCCCGCATTCAGGTGGTCTCTTCCAGTACAGAACTTTATCCTGGTCTTCCTGCGCCACAGGCCCCTCGGTGTCAGATTTGTTGAGGGTGCCAATGACTAGTGAAGAGACATACTAAATTTCAAACAGACTCTATTATCAGTGCCAGCAGCACTATTGCTCACGATTTAATGTCCTATTATACCGGCAATCAGGACTCTGACTCGCTTGGCGTTCTCCCAAAGCCATACTATTGGTGGGAAGCTGGTGCTATGTGGGGGACCATGATATCCTATTGGCACCGTACCAACGACACCACATACGTCGACGAAGTTGGACAAGCAATCCTTTCTCAAGCCGGCCCCGGCAAAGACTTTCTCATGGCAAACCAAGTCTACGATACCGGAAACGATGACCAAGCATTTTGGGCCCTGACCGCCATGTCAGCTGCGGAATATGGCTTCCCTGTCCCCAACAAATCTAGTGCCTCAAGCAACGCATATCTTGACCTCGCTGTCAATACCTTCAATGAATTTGTCACCCGCTGGAATGCCACCACGTGCAACGGAGGGCTGAAATGGCAATTTACCCCGTCCAACAACGGATTCTACTACAAGTCCTCCATTGCAAATGGCGGCTTTTTCCAACTAGCTGCTCGATTGGCTCGCCATACCGGCAACTGCACTTATCTCGAGTGGGCCGGAAAAGAGTGGGATTGGATGGTCGGCACAGGGTTCATAAACAGCACATCATATGTTGTCCTTGATGGAGCCGGAGATGACGGTGACTCGAACTGCACGAAGATCAGCAACCAGCAGTGGACATACAACAACGCGATTTTCCTCTACGGTGCAGCAGTCTTGTCCTCTATCAAAGTCAGCAATTCTTCAACCTCTTCTTCAGTGTGGCTCGATCGCACCAAGGGACTACTCTCCCACGCTACAGCGCAGTTCTTCAGCCCGTACTCCAATGCCACGAACGTGATGTTTGAATGGCAGTGCGAAGAATCTGGGACTTGCCAGACCGATCAATTCAGCTTTAAGGCGTACTTGTCGCGATGGATGACGGCGACAGCAGTTCTCGTTCCGACCTTGAAGAACGATATTCTGGCCCTCTTGACGCCGAGCGCACAGGCTGCTGCTGCGGCGTGTTCGGGTGGTACCGGTGGTTCGCAGTGTGGTACGAAGTGGTACGTGGGTGGATATGATGGTGTCACGGGCGTGGGGCAGCAAATGTCTGCGTTGGAGGTTGTTGTTGGGCTGCTGATTTAGAAGATCGAAAATATAGATACTTAATGCTGGGCGTTGAGTCTAAGCATAGAATAATACAATCAAACTTTCCATGACGATCAGTTGCTTTACTTTGACGTTTCACCAACTTCGTCACTTCTAGTTAATACTCACAGCAGCAGGGAATTGAGGCCTGCATGCAGCAAAGTGCCGTGAGAAGATTCTCAATATCTCAATATTCTATTACAATCAAAAGCGTAGTTTACTTGTTGTCATGCTTCTCAATTCAACTATTCAATAAATACTTAGGCCCAATCCTAGTGAGATGTCAGTAATGCGAGGCATTTTCCAAGCGAATGAATAGTAACTCATTACTTTGATCAGAGGCAGGGTGCTGTTGTACGTGAAGGAGAGATAGAATGTCTTGCCATCACTTGGCGTGAATTTCTCTTGCACCTGCATTAATTTTCGTCAGACCCGTCATATATATTGCCAAGAGCGTCATCAACGTATTAGAGGAATCCCATTTTTGCCTTCAATGTGGGTTTCGAGATTTGAAAGTGATTTCATGATGACTTACGCTTGGCGAATAGATAACTCCGTCGGGATAAGTGTATATCGATACAGGGTCCGACCATGATCCCCATGGATGATCAGCCGTAATAGCATTCAGATTCCCAATAAATATTCCAAACATAATGTAATTTTTTTAACTAGTTTTCCATGTCAAAAATGTTAACTCAACTTAAAGACTACATCACTTACTGCTTCGAGTATACCACGTGGCCCTGAGGCTGGTGAGCATTCACAAGCAATTCTGGGGAGTTGGCATTCAGCTTGCTCGTGAAAGTACTGTTGCTGTTGAACTGCCCGTTGCCGTGGTAATATTGATAGGCAGATTTATCGAACGCTGATGCTTGTTTGACGCGGGCTAACACTGTCGTATTGTAAGTGGTATTGACGCAAAAGTCAGATAATTTCTGACCCTTACTCTGACTTTTCTAATAGATGGATGAATGATGGATGAATGATGGATGAATGGGGTGAAATTCCTCTTTCATCCCCCAAACAAGTTTGGGGGCAAGCCTTGCAGATAAGATCGAGAGATCGAGCCGGTCGCAGGCCGGCGAGGGCTCGAGATCGAACGCGCGGGCCCCCGATGTTTATATATGAGGCTTTTGGGCGAGGTTCAACAAGTGCCCCTACAATATTCTTAGATCTTAGGTATATGTTTCTGTTGTTCTGTTGCAATGGTGACAGAGAAGGTAAAGTCACGTGCATGGCATTGTGAAAGGGGGCTGAGTTCAGCCACAAATTCGCCCGCAAGCGCTTCGACGGATATCGGTGACTGCACAGCCTCAGCCTCACCGTCTCAGAACATCTCTCAGAATGGAACACTTTCACCTCTTTATGTTCATTCCTTATTATATACCCTGAGCAAAGACATGGATCCTCTGTCAATCACAGTCAGCGTCCTCTCGCTTGTGGGCCGTAGCATCACCACAATTCAAACATGCCAAAGATACGCCTCCAAATATCAAGACGCAGAACTGTCAATGAGCTCGCTGCGAACAGAATGTTCTGCTATCAATCTAGCTCTTTCGCAGATCCAAAGGCTTATCACTCGCGACCAAAGACGGAATCTTAAAGATCGATTCGAGGATTATGTGCTGGTGGAATACGAGTCGGTGTTGACGGGCTATCAACTGGTCTTCACTACGTTTAATGCACGTGCTTCGGAGCTAGGCTTAGATAAGGATGATAATTTGAAGGAAGCGACGTTCTGGGAGAAGGTCAAGTATGTGTGGAATGAGCCACAGATGGAGTCGTTGCGTGGGGGCATTAGTGGGCAGGCGAATGCTGTTGGGATTCTTCTATCAGTTTTCCAGGCGTTAGTATATTTTTCCATCACGCTCTCTTTCCTAAGAAAAGCCGAGCTGATCGATTTCCAACAGAGAGAGCTCCGATAAAGCTTATAGTCTGATGACGAACGACAGAGCGAGGACATCTTTCGGGCGAGTCGCGAATGATACTGCCTCGCTGATAAGATCCTTGTCTGTATCGAATGCTTCGTTGAGAGATGGAGGTACTTATGAGGGTACTGCAGAGTCCTTGCTTGGTGACGAGGACTTCTCATTCGACAACATCGTCCTCAATTCTACGGCCTACCGAAGAGCTTTTGTCAGACAACAGAGCAGGAACCAGCTGAAAGAAAGTAACGACGACACTACGATAATTCCTGACGCTACAAAAAGGGCATTATCCATTATTTCAGATGATACTGGGGGTAATATTCCAGTTGAAGCGACTCGTCGGTCAGAGAACAAATCGGGCGGTCTTGGACAGTCTGAAATGCCTCAGCGCTTAGCAGCTCCTATCTACGAACAATTCATGGCTAGCCCGAGCTTCCCTACTACTCCACTGGAAACTTCCACACCGGAAGAGATCCCAGCCGCTAAGCCGAAAGCCGACCCAGAAGTGGCTATTGCCACGAAGCCCCCGGAAGTAGCTGCAGGCAGCAGCATATCACCGCTGAGCAGGACGGAGCTTACGTCTCAGGAAGGCATTCCCTCCACCTCTACCAAAGCATTACAAACTAATCCAATACGGAGTCCTGGCATCGATAAGCCGGTCACTTCTTCGGAGATCGCTAATGCCGGATCAAAATATAATGATACTCATTGGACTCATTCGCAGACAAAAACAGGGCAGTCTGAGCAATTGTCATTTTTCAAAGACTACTATTCCCAGGACGACATCCATCCTGGCGATAAAGTGTCAACACTTTGGGCATACCAAACTCCTGCACGTGATGAATTTGCCCTAGAAAGAGGCGACATGCTAAAAGTTGTTGGGATCTGGGACGATGGCTGGGCAACGGGAGTACTGATTGAAGAGCGAGCGGATGAGTGGGATGCGCAGAGGGAAGGGCAGGCAAGTGGTAGCTCAACAGATGTCGGCGGCGAGATCAAAGCGTTCCCGCTTGTATGCGTCTGTATGCCGGATCACTGGAGGAGTACAATAGAGGGGGACATGTCCTCCGAGATGGATTCTGATGTTACCCAACAAAGTGTAGAGCTTGGGCCATCGTTGGAGAGCAAGCCTACGCCTACCACGGTTGCGAAGGCCACACCGGAAGTTAGAGCTCTCAAATCAAGCTCTAGCCAAGACGAGAACGTAAACACGGAGAAGTCATCTTTCACGCGCAGGCTACTGAAAGTCTTGCGAGCTCGTCGAATGCCACCTGAAGACCCTTTCTCGATGCCAGAATCCTCGACACGATATCGATCCCGGGTTGAGAGGATGTCGGCGCTTGAAGGATACAAAAAGTAACTTTCCAAGGGTATCAAAGTTAAAGCAGTTAATACTTTCTTTCACGAAGAAATCACAACTCACGTTCGCGGCATGGAATTATATCGGCATTTTGAAGCAGCAGCGGGTTACACCGTCTCACTCTAAGCACGAGTGGTTCCGATCCATTTTTTATTTATCTTGCACCTCGCCAAATGTCTCAGCCTCTTAGCTTTGTAGCGCTTTCCACCTCAGTCACTCAGCCTTCAGTCGACCATACAAGCTTGGTCTATAGCACAGTGTTACACATCACACACCCGGCCGGAAAAGGAGAACGTGTTTCTTGCACGCTGGTTTCGACTATTATACACACCGCAAACTCGATACAAAGAAGAAGCATTCCAAATAACAGGCGGGGTGGTGGAGACTGTGTGTGAAGGGTAGGTGAGGCAAGGGTGAGCGCGACGTGAGAGGAAAGCGGCGGGAGTCACGTGTGTCGTTACTTGGGGTCACGCAGTACGAGGTGATTGTCCTGGATAAATAACAGCCAAAAATTTCATTCTAGATGAAGTAGCAACAGGCTCACCGCGATTCCTTTTCTGAAATTTGGGGCTATTCATTATTGGAAAACAGTCTAGCTTATTCCACATTAGCATGGAGAACGAAGAAAACATAAGAGTACTTAACGACAAGTTTTGAAACTAATGGATATATTTTGATGCGTAGCATTTGTCAATTTCCTTCTATTTTAACCAGAACTCCCTCCCTCGAATTTAAAGAACCTGCCGCGCGCCTGAGAAATAACCGCCCAGAAACAGCAGGCCCAACATATGACATCTTTACTCATTATGAAAACATATTTTCGTGCATCCTTACAAACCTGACACAAGGGCAGAAAAAATGCCCTCGTTGTCCACGATAAAATCCAAAATCAATACTGAGACGCAGTGGCAGTGACCGGCAAAGTGGTGCAAACCGTAGCAGAGCCAAGCACAGAAGTCATAGACGGACCCCCATACGAAACCATCACCTCACACGCTGTCGAAGCAGTAGATTTAGAACCGGCAGATGGAGTGATATTGGGGTAAGAAAGGCCAGAGCTGGTAGACATGATTGATGTAGCAACCGGGGCTGTGGAACTCGTGCACGTCGATGTTGAGCTGTTTGCCGATGAGGCGATCATTGAGAATACGTTGCCTAAAGATAACAGCGAAGCGGGATTCGCTGTGGGAAAGGCGCTTGAAGAAGTTATGGCACGGCTGACAGTGGCCGAAGTGCTCAACGAACTTGATGCTCCCACTTTCGGTGCCTCTGCTGATTCCTTGTGTCCACAATTGCTGAATGAATTCGTATAAGTCGTGGAAGCGAAATGACCGGCTTGCTGGATATCATAAGCGTCGCCGTTTTGCAAAGTAATCTCGACAGTACTTGTGTAACTGCTGTCGAAAGTTCCAGTTATCGTGTACGCAGTGCAGTTTACTTGTGTTTGTGGTTGTATTGTTCCTGCTTGGGACCATACAAGAGCCAATTCCGAGCTCCAAGTTGATGTTTGACCCGATGTGTGTGCGTATTCGTATGATGCGCCCACCGTTATGGAGGTTGAAACTTGCGCGACTTCGGGTACTCCAACAGTTTCGCCAATTGTCACAGATATTGATGCACCGAACGTGTTCGTATCCGAGTATGAGTATTGTTGGGTGACAGTTTTCTTCTGTGACTCTCCGAAGGTGTAGGTTTGGTTGGGAGATCCAATGGGGTCTGTATTGTTGTATATGACACTTTCGAGATCCATGGTCTGTATACCCCTGAAAATGGCATGTAAGCCCACAGGTAACTAGAACGGGAGTAAAATAGAGCTCACCTTTGCTTCTCATTCCAGGTCGCTATATCTTCCGTATACGAAACTGAAACCATCTTGGCAGATTTTGGCCGAGATTTCATAAATAACCATTGAATGGAATTCACCATCGACGAATATTGACCCCACCCTCCGATGAGAATGCCAGTATCCAGAGGGACTTCTTCCAGAGACGAAGGGTCCCAGTTAACGCATGACACATCAAGCTTTGCGGTCGAGCTGGTGTTCGTCGTTATGATGATGTGACCAAGAGCGTCTCCAACTTTGTTCTTGTAAACTGTAAGGCCAGTGATGACGTCCGTTGGATTCCAGGTGATCGAGTCGTGCCTATCATGTGAGTTCCCAGTATTTCCATTGGCGATGTTCTCTCCCGTCAGGGACTTGGAGCCATCTTCATAGGTCCATTGCAACCCTTTAATCTGATCCTTTGCAGCCCATACTTCGAGCCCGGTGACCACAAGGCCTTGTTTCCACTTCGTTTCGCAGAAGTGATTACCGCCGCTTGATGCATCGCCGTACATCTTGCCGGAGTTGAATGGCCCCTTCGAACAGTCGTCATCCCGTTGTTGGAGTGTTGGTGCGCTCCAGGCCAAATGGCTCCCTAGAACCACGAGACCAGCGCAGAGCGCTTGTTTGGAATTCATAGGCCTCATCCTGTCGCAAAGGTAATTAAACTTAAAGCGGTAGTGATTAACAGTCTCTCGATATCGGCTTCCACAACAATAAGTGTGGTGTATGGAAAGAGTGAGGCCTAGACACCTGTAACGACTGAAATGGAGAAACGTAAGGTATGGCCTAAAGCAAATGAATGGTGCTTAAAGACGAGGAGTTCTGTAGACAAAATAAATGAATGACTTAATTGACAAAGAGAGGAGGATGTAGAGTACAGTCCAAGTGGGAGAGAATGCCTAGGACGGGCTTTCTTTATACTTCATTCCGCGCAAAAAAACCTCTTTGCTGTACGACGATAGGATTCAGCAGGATGCTGCAATTTCAGTATTCAAAGCAGAGAATAAAGCATATGGGGATCTCTAACATGTACTATGTCACATCTGCTGGGTCCGTCGTCCCATGACCACCTCCTTCGAAACTGAGCAAGTTGAAATCTTGAGAGGCATGTCCTGCCAAGACGACTCAGCCAGCGTTATTTCGTATTTTGTATGTTGTAATTGTATGTTTGAGATTGAGCCGGGGAATCGCATCAACTGTAGGATCGATGGTAAGGTGCGTAGCGAATGTATTTCCTCTTTCGTCAAGTGATACGGCACATAGCCCCGTTCACTAAACGACAAATCTAAATTGATTGGCACCCACCCACAGACCAGGTTACACTCTAAATATACCTCGGGGTTATCATCCAAAATAAGGCTGAGAACACGAATTGCGAATATCCTGTGGATTCTTGGCGAAATGATATGTCACATGCACATTTCGCAAATTATCTCCCAGATTTCCTTCATCTTTGCAGTTGAAATCTTGCAAATCATTGCGCAGTCCTCTAGAAAAAGTACTCAAACACACCCCCTGAACCTGTCAAAATCTTCAATACAGTCCCTGATGGATAGGTTCAATCCTAAGCGGCGGCTTGCGCTTTAATTTCTGCCGATTAAGAAATAGCAGTAGTCCAACTACTACGACCGGGATTCCAACACCGAGTCCAACTCCAAGACCAATCTTCTGAGCTTGCGAAAGGCTGCCGCTTGATGTCGTACTCACCGAAGATGTTGAAAGAAGCGGGGTACTCGAGGTTTGTGATGCCACCAAACTTCCGGTCGCTGTTGCATTCAACCCCTGAGCAGTGACGGTTTCAACAATGGTCGACAATGCCGTCACTGTGGCAGTCCCTTGCGTTGTGGTAGAAATAGTAAGTAACGTCGTTGGTCCTAATCCAGTGTTGGTACTTGTCTCTAAAGCTGCAGTGATGTTTCCAGCGATGAGGGCCATCAGAACAGCCGCATACGCTGCATTCGCCGCGGATGCATCCCGTCTTCTCTTAGTCGTGGAAATCACTAAACTGCCAGCAAATGCGACTGCAAGACCGCTCAGCAAGTCCAACTTCTTACTTCGGTTTTGAATCCAATGCAGGGCAGAAATCGCGCCGATGAAGAAGCCAATTGCGAGGAGAATTAAGTTTGTGCGTCCATCTCCGGCCCAATTCTGATACTGTTAGAAGTGTGACAGTTTGATGGATTGTAAGATACATACAAAAAAGAAGTAGGACGTCCGCTCCTCAAATTGCTTCGTTTCCGGGTGGTGCAAATCTCGCGTCTCGGGATGTCGAGACGAGGTTGGGAGCTTGCCGTGTTTTAGTGATAAAAAGGCACTGAATGCTGGGTATCCGACTGGAGACTCTGATGATGGCTCTTCGGTTTCGTAGTGGTCTTCGTAGAATGTTTCTGCTTCGGTCTTTCTGGTTCTGATGGGGGGAGGATCAGGAGGAGGGACCATAATACTCGCGACGGTGTTGGAAGGAGGAACTTTGAAGCTTCGGGGTTCTGCTTCCGGGGGGTTACTTGACCCAAAATCTATGGTATTTTCGATGTTTCTAGAGGCCATTTGCTCGTACAACCGGCTGGTAACTTAAAATAATGTACAACTGCTGCGAACTCAAATGCAAGCGGCAACGAGACTCTGTAGCGTCAAAACCCGCTTGGAGTAGTCGGAGATGTTATTACTTGCAACGGTTAAGAAAATTGCATTGCCCAGCGTCGCCGCATTGTGCGACTCGGACACACATGGAGGTGTAGATCTCGAGGCGTGGTCAGTTTTTGAGTGCACAGCCTCGAGATAATAAGCTTTTCTTCTAGCCTCCCAATCAGAACAAGCGAATGTCTAGGCAGATAGGGGCTTAGATCTGTCACCCTGCAGGTGGCTTGCAGGCTTAGAGATGCGGGGCCAATCACTGACATTGGTGGGGCAGGCTATCTTGGCACGGAGTAACCCCAGCCTCAACCACCTACCATCTCAAATGGCGATGCTTGCTTCTAGGGCTCGGTGAAATTTGAGGGCCCCGCTCTTCGGCCAAATAATTCGCAAGAGTTTCCTCCAAATTTCAAATGCAAGTAAGGTCGCGCCGCATAATGTTCATATTGCTGACAGCTCCGAGCCTGGTGGGGTAAGATCCAAGCCACCGAAAGGCACTGAAGTCAGACCACGGCCTAAATTCGACACTGGCATATTCCAAGGCTCAAAGAGAGGGGCTTTGTTTCCAAAAAGGCTGAGCATAGCTGCAACTGCTGCCCCGCAGGCCTACAATCGTAGACGAGCGATCAAGATTAAACCCTCGAATCCGGACAAGAAACCCAGAATAAGAATACCGGCAAGTAAGGAAAGATACGAAAATGCAACTGGTCAAAAAATCGCGATGTTTCAAAACGCACAAAGGTGGAATCGAATGCAATGGGACCACCAAAATCATCCAGAAAAGGGAGAGCTCCGAGAGGCTGAAGAACACCTGGCGTTTCTCGCGAGACATTTCTCAATTGATATTCAGATTTTATCCGACAAATAGTCTCCGCATGTGCAAAGACCTTATCCATCGAAGTCAAACTCGGCTACAAATGATCGCCTCCTTCACAGCATTGCCAAAACCTCGCCTGCGGCCAGAAAACGGTGGATCCTTGAGTCCTCACATCTAAAGCCTTGCTCTTAAGCAAGAACAACTTCCAACACAAGCTGCTACCTTATCAAAGATGATTACGGAACAAGAGAAACGTCTGGGAAGCACGCCTTCTTGTTCCTAATGTGTAAAATTTTGAAACAATTAAGTCTGCATGGACTTTAGAAAGGGCCCGCTGGGCGTCGAGACAGCACTGCTGTGTAACCATAAATATCAAGTCCCGGGCGGAGAGGCTCGGCAAATGTTCGATCGGCAATTCTGACTGCTTTTTGCTAGAATTGTTTTTGTATAGTGGCTTGCACAGCCATGCTCGCGTGGCACCTTTGAAGGTGCAGGTGCGACACCGCTCAATTGCAGCCTCGCGCAACTTCATCTTTCTTCCAACTCTCATCAATATCAGCATCATTAATCTGAAAGCTCTCGAGTCTTGCGTGATGGCGTATAGACATGAATACCTCACACCCAGACGTCACAGGTTGGAAGTAAGTAGCTGCACAGCTGTGGCAGACCCTCCAGCCGTATTGCTCTCGCAGAGTTGCAGCTGACTTGAGCCTAGGGCGGCACCCAGTGGCCGAGGGACTTTCAACTTGATCGTGAGTTGTGTCGTAACGCTATCACTCTGTGTCTACACAGCCTTGCATCTCAATGTCCCAGCCAAAGGGGACAGCAAAGTCACACGGTTTTTCCGGAAGGTTAAGTGGGCAGTCATCGGAATATTTGCCCCGGAGATAATACTCTTCATTGCGTGGTATCAATGGTATGAGGCTCGAGGCTTGCTGAAAGATTTCGAGGCTGCAATGAAAGATGTGAGTACATGTGCGATTGTTTATTCTTTCAAACACTTACCAATGTCACAGGAAAGCTTTCCAATTAAGCGCTGGACAATGATGCATAGTTTCTTTGCCGGCATGGGAGGCTATGCTATCGACACCCATCCCAAATCACCGGATGACAGCGAATTTATCTGTGGATCCCCGCGTATTACGCTTACGGATGACGGCGTGCTCTTTCTTGCCCGTTATGGCTGCTTGCCAGATTTGTCTACTGAGACTATCATCGACAAAAGCAAAGCGGATCCGATCGCTAAAAGCTTGGTCTGCATTCAGGCAGGCTGACTGGTTGTGCAGTGTATCGCTAGGCTTGTTTCACGACTGCCCGTCACCTTGCTTGAGGTTGTAACTCTATCCCACTGCTTATGTGCGCTGGGAATGTATGTTTTGTGGTGGAGTAAGCCTCTCGATATTTCCGAACCGATAGTCTTGGATCATCCACACATACGCGAAATGGCAGCATTCATGATCCAAATTAACCCTAAGAGGAGCGAATTCCCCCGACCACCAGGCCTGCCGCAAGACATTTTAATTCGGAATTCGATAGAAGAAGTAACAGATGCCTGCCAGAAACTGGCGGTCGGAGCCACGGGACACTTTAGCCTAAGTTTGTACAACGACAACCCGGGAAATTTCAAAAATATTTATCGGATCATATTACGATCTAAGAATTGTACAAACGACCAACTTAAATCAATTCTAGCAATCTTAATAGTAGAACCGCGTCCGCACAGTGATCCTAGAATCTCAGAAGCCGAGCGATACTCGTTTTGGCCGCCAACGGAAGCGAGTTTTGTTCTTAGATGGCTAGCATTTACAGTAATGACTGCGGCCTACGGTGGTCTCCACTGTGCAGTCTGGTTCTCCCTCTTCCCAACTGCAACAGAGACGCTTCTATGGAGATTATCAAGCGTGTGTGTCGCATCTGGCGGTTTGATGCTGGGAGGGCTTGGAAAATTTAATGATCTCATTTCACTCACCGGAGATTCCCGCAAACCTTCGCGTAGGTTGGTCTTTCTAAAGATTTTCTGTGGGGGACGTCTATGGAGCTTAATATCGTTTGTCGTTTACTGTCTCATGATGGGGTTCATGATTACCTACCTTGCTTCGCGTGGGTTTCTCGTCATAGAAGCTTTTATCAGCTTGAGACACCAGCCAATAACCGCCTACGAGACACCAGAGTGGACTCAGTGGATTCCACATCTCTAAATAGCAGATAGTCAGTACAAAATGAATTTTCTGACTCATCGACGAATTCCCAAACTAAAGAGAAACAACATCTTGCAGCTACTGAATGCGCTTAACCGATCCCCTACGGAACCAGCCTACAAAGGGTCTTAAAGACACCTCAAGACCCCTAACTCAAACTAAGGCTCTGTGCTATATTGCAGCTGTCAGATTTTATTTCCAAATAATTTTATTTTTTCTCCTTTTCTCATAATATGATATCTCAACACCTACTGCACTTTCCTAGATACTAGTCCTTGGATACTGGAACCTGGATTAGACCTTGGATAATAAACCCTGGCATAGAAATTGATAGGATGTAGGAGGTAGGAGGGGACAGAAGGAGATTAGAGGAGATAATTAGAAATAAGGGCAGGAGGAGGGGAACACAGTAGCAGGTATTATAGAAACAACCATCGTACCATAAAATATCAATCCCAGACCATCTCCAAGTCCGCCTAGCTTCTAAGTCCTGACCCTTATGAAACCCTGGGTTGATACTACCCCGCTTTTATCAATCATTTGGGCGAACTTCGACTGCAACGACCGATTTCTCGGGGAGTTTGAAATAATCTCTGGCATGGGTTGTTTCAGTAAAGCACCGGCAGCATCTTCACTTTCCAATCAAGAGCGAGAATAATCAAGCTATTCAAGCCCCACTTTATTCTTTTTGACTTCGAATCCTACGGTACCAAACTTTAACCTTGCTGGTTGAAAGCAATTCAAGCACTCTCACACATCAAAATTCCAATCTGAAACACCAGCGAGAATCTTTTCAACATCCTTACCCCGGATTCCCAAAATTCCAATACCCAAATACAACTTACACCCATTTCTCTCCGAGCTACTCGACACGTCTTTCAAACACCGGGTTCGGCTGGGTGTAAATACTTCAGTATGGAAAATAGTCAATTCCTTTGATACAATCTACATCCTTAAAATATTTACCAGCACCTCAATCCGCATCCAATATACGCCTTTTCCCTCCATATATTCCATCCACTATATCCTCTTTTTCTCTCCTCCATTTTGATTTATTATTCACTCTCGCCAACGCGCGCAAATCCCCCACAAATCCGATCCAATTTCTTCTGTTCCGCCATCGAATTTATAGCCCAGCCCTCTGAGCCCGATAATGCCTTCAGTCTACTTCATTTCTAAGTATACAGTGTACTACGTTCTGAATCTCAACCCCACACACCCCCCTCCATAACCTTCAAAGAATTCCCGCTCGGACACGGTGTTAGTTGCTGTTGGGCCAATGGACTCTTTGAACCAGCGAGGGGTGTGCCAAATCAAAATACGAGTTTAGTGGCGTGGAAATAAATCGGGGTGATGAATAAATGATATTGTCTTAAATTCAGTAGTTATTAGATATTTTGATCGTGTCTGCAAGAGAAACCTCAAGCATCATTCAACACTGCAAACCCCATCGTCTCAGCATCATGATTATGATCAATATACTTACCCTGAAAAAACACTAAACAGCCGTCAGCATCACCATCAACACCTCATCTCATCTCACCCCCCTCCAATCAAGAAAATTCCACATACCTTGCCCAACCAACCAAAACGAATTCCCAAACGCATTCGTGCCATGAATACTCGCCGTACAATTATCCCCCGTGCTATTCTGCACCAACTGGCTCGGCAGAATATTGAAAATCGTGCTTTGACGACTAACAGGACTCTTCGGGTCGCTTTTCGCGCGTGAGGCGTTATTGGAGGATGGGAAGCCGAAACCGAGGGTTGGTGGGTTGGAGCAGGGGAAATAGCCGTCGAGTGTTGTGGGGTTGCCGGGGCGGAGCACGGATTGGATACCTGCGGCGTCGAAGAGGGTTTTTACCGCATCTAAAGGCCTATATATTATTTCTCAATTTAGCGTCATCGCTTTAAGACAAGCAGAAACCAACAAAAGAAAAGCCTTACCCGAAAATAATAGTGGTACCGCTATCGGTGATGATTAGTTGATCTTTAGTGATGACTTTCCCGTCAAACGCAATATCCCCAAAAACACCCCACTCATCACCTGGCGGCACAGCCGCTACACTCAATTCCCCCTCAAACCTTTCCTTAGCCACATACCCGAAATACTGCACCCCCGTCTCATCAGTCTTATACGCGATTCCAAACCGACATTCATCGACCTGTTTCGCCTCACACAGGTGCTGGAACCAAGATGTTTCACTGAGCGCTGAAGACGAGAGGCCTGCGAAGCCTACTAGGCCGTCGTTGGGGAATGTGGGCGGGGAGAGGGGGGCGGTGACGGCGCCGAGGGGCATGAGGGGGATTGAGAGGTTGGTGTTTTCTAAGGTTACGATATCTTGGTATATAGGGCCGCTGATCTGTAATTATTTTAACTTTTCTTAGTTTCTTGAGAATGTTGAAGAAGGGGTATGAGGACGAAGACGCACGGTTTCAGTCCCAGAACCATCAGGATTAGTAGTCGCAAACGTAATCGTGAAATTTTTATGCGTGTCCACGCTATTTTTGCTGGGTGTGTAGACGGAGGGGTTTAGATAGACGTCTGTGGATCCTGTGTCTATGAGCATTACGAGCTCGCGATCTGCTCCGACGGTGAAATTCGCGAACCAGAAACCCTGTACAGTCAAAAATTAGCATTCCATCTTATTCTCATGTGAAATCTGGCGGGGGAGGAATAAGAGTTACATCTTGGTCGAATTCCCCAATTTGCGCGATTCCGCGGTGGTGGCGTCCTGTTGAATGAATGATGCCCTGACCTTGACCCTGCGTCTCAACCTTTTGGAAAGGCAACGAGAACGATTGACCCAGTACCGCGGAAGGAATACCCGCAGCGAAGGCGCCGAGCACAGATTGTATTAGAAGTTTCTCGTACATCTTTGACAATTGAGACTTCGAAACAACGTCAAGATGGCGAAATATTAAAGTTAAAGAAAGGTTGTCTTGACGTCCAAAATAAAATTCAATTTATATTGCAGTGGGACAAGGTTGTGACCTGCCTGCCTATTGCAGCAGGTGATCTGCGCATGCAAGGCACAGCACAGAAGAAGCTTTTTGGGCGAGGAAGCCTGCCGATTGCCAAGGGTGCTTGTTGCTCACATCAGCTTAGATTACCCGTAATATGCGACCTGCCTTTTGGAGTGGTGGGGGGTTATTCACATACAGTAAATACTCGGTCTGGGCCACTGTGAATCTTGTTTAACTGGGACACGGCCAGAACTCGTCCCACGTTCAACGCGGGGTCGGCGGGGTCATGCTCGCTTGCGGAAAAGGGGTTGGGGTGGTAAGACGCGCTTTTTCGATGGAATGGACGAAATGAAAGAGTATGTTGCTGTTGTTTCGCATTTGCTAGATCGAAGGAAGCCGTCACGAGAGGAAAGTGTTGCAATAGATGACCTCATGCTAGAATGTTTTCACGGATTGTATTCGCACAAGATGCAAACGAAAAGCGTTTCCTGTGCTTCCCCTGCTAAACTATATTTTATCTCTTGTCCCAAGAAACAGCTGCCCTCTCTTCGGTCTCACGGATTGATGATCTTGGGATATTTCGAGAAAAGTAAATTCATGATCTCGGTGGAAGTATGTAAAACAACATAGGTTTCTGCCCTCTACAACACATATCTAAAATTCGGCCCATCATTCTCGAACCCCCCGCCCTCCACCCCATCACCCGTCTTCCCATCCCCACCCAAGCGCTCCAGACTCCCGTACCTCTCATCAAGCACCTTATTCTCCCACTTCAGCAAACATCTTAGCCCCAGCGCCAAACACCCATTAAAGATCATAAACGCAGCACAAACCCACATGCCCTTTCGATAATAAGGCTTTTCCTCCGCTGGGAACATGCGTGTGCCTAGCAGCGGTCCGCATTGCCCGATGATATTCAGTATCGCGATTCCAGCTCCTCGTTTGGTATCTGAGCCTTGGTTATTAATTACCCAGGGCAGGATATTCCCAATCGAGGGAAATACACCGGCAGCAGCTAGAAAGACGCCCGCGTATCTCGGTCCAACGCCGTTGGTTGTGGCGAGCATGATGTAGCCTATAGCTCCGACGATGGATAGGATGATAATCATGAGGCCGCGTTGCTGGGTTCGGTCTGCGATGTAGGTTGTGGATACGACGAGCAGGAAGGCGAGGAAGTAGGGGGGCGCGGAGAGGCCTTGGGAGGTGAGGTTGGTGAAGCCCATTTCGGAGAGGATTGTGGGGAGGAAGACGGGCAGGGAGGAGAAGGAGACGTTGCAGGAGAAGTACATTAGGGCGGTGAAGTAGTTCTGTTTTTTTCGCATTAGCCTTTGCTATAAAGAGGAGGGGGAAATGTTTCGGAGAATGGGGTGTATACCTTCAGATCCAGTAATGCGGCGCCGAGATCTTTGAAATTGATACGCCCAACTCTGTGAGCTTCTCCGCTCCCCACTTGTTGCACTGCCCGAGCACGGGTCACGACTTTCTCTTCTTCGGTCAGGAACGAGGCTTTTTCGGGACTGTCGGGCATGAGGAACCAAGTCGCGACCGCAGCGACGATACACGGTAGTCCTTCGACCAAGAACAAGAGGCGCCAGTTCGCAATTGGAGGCGTGCTGTCGCTGGTAATACCATATGCTAATGCACCAGCAAAACAGGTAGCTAGCGGAGCAGCAGCCAGAAATATCCCGCAACGAAACCCGAGCTCATGACGCAAGTAGAAGAAACTGAAGAGGTATGGAATCCCCGGTCCGTAGCCTGCTTCAAAAAATCCCAAGAAGAATCGCGCTGCCATCATACCGCTGAATGAGTAAGTGGCTGACTGGAGAGTTGCCGTGATGCCCCAGCCCATTACGCAGAACGCGGCCCACATGTGTGGGGGGATGACTTTCCACATCAGTGCGAACCATTCGAAGACGATGTAGGAGATGTAGAAGATCGTTAGGAGCCATTGGTATTGCGGAGAGGTCAAACCGATGCCTCCCTTGTTGGATGGTGCATCTAGGCCGGCGATTTTAGCGTTCCTAAGAGGGAATTAGTTGTGAAATGATCTGAGCAGAAGGTATCTTACCCTATGTTTGAGCGGTCGAGGTAGGCCAGGAGATCTGGATTCGTTAGATATGCTTCGAAGTTTGTGACTTTTAGACTCACATAAAACAAAAACGAGAGACACGAGTCTTTTGTCTAATTTTCTGACGACTCTCTTCTCAAGCTCTGGGTCGATGTATGTCGGGCTCGGAGCGATCGGACTTTGACGCCCATTCTCAATCGCCATGGCCTCCGCCTTTTCTGGATCAGTCGGAGCAGCAGCATTAATTGATGAGTTCTCAACGCTCGAAGGATTGTCCTTCTTGGACCTTGAAAAGATAGCCATTTTTCGTCGCGTGAACTGCCCGCACTGTAGCACTGAACTGTCCTTCCACCACCATATGGACGCAGTGTTCAATATATAATGAGAAGAGTGGGCGCAAGACCCGTACGGAAAGATTCCCCGCTCGCTGTTCGGGAAGTCTCCGACTACTGGGGTCGAGACTCAAAGCTAACTTGGTGAGTACACGTAAGGAAAGTTTTATGAATCAACCCGGAAGCAAATTTCCAGCCGACACAGTCAGGAATCAGCCTCAGGATGACTGTGAGAATGACGGTGATACTCAAGGAGGAGAGGCTGAGAGCGTTGGGAGTCAAAGTGAGAAACAGAATTTTGAAGCTGTAGAAAACTTCTCGGATCTGTAGTGCCGTGTGACGAGAGCGAGAGATCGCGGATCCTTGCTCTTTTCGGGTTATTGACGGGGTTTTGCTTACCCCGCGCAGACTAGAACTACTCTAAAAAAAATGAAAGTACTTATGTGCACATGTTGTCCATGTGGTAAGGGAAACCATGAAGCTCGATGGCAGGATGGCCCGGTTGCGGACTGCAAGAAACATCTTTGCAGAATTAGAGGAAGCTGAAGGGAGAATAATGCGGGGCGTCTCCAAGATCAAGATCTGGAGTAGGAGTGCCAAGACCTGACAAGCTCATTTTCAATTGCCCGAATGCTTGGCAGATGGATTTGACAGTTGACAGATCTGAAGCTTTGCTTGAAGCTTCCAGTTGTAATCTTACTATTGAAGTTTTGATTGTGGTGGACGAAAAGTTCTCGCGCGTTGCGAGTGAAGGAGCTCGTTCCTCGAGGTGCTGGGTTCTTACAAGGCTGAAAGGCTGAAATGTTAAAATTAAGGTTTCTTGAGTTGACGGCCGTCTCAGATCTCATTTAACATTCTCGTATGAAACTTGAAGCATCGAGGTCGATCTGTCAAAGGGAACATTCGTGCTTCTCAAGTATCTTGTTTCCTCAGGCAGGAACCAGGCAGGAACCAGGCAGAAAATATGGATTTCTCTCTATTCCCGTGCCAAGGCTCAGTGCCGTCGTTTGCTCCACCGCTGCGATACGACGTTGGCACCAATTCCGTTGCAGAAAACCGGGGAGACGGCTCCATTTATCCAGAGGGTGATGACGTTAGCTGAGCATTTTTAGCCAGGGACGACATGGAATCGGAAACATACGCAGGTAAAATAATTGTTCAACCACGATCCAAGATTATTCCCCTTCTTTTCCCGCCCGCGCGCTCCGCTCCGTCAAGTTCCCAACCAATTCTTGATGGCGGCTACTGGCCGTTTGCCCCTTTCCACCCGCAGTACGAGGCCCGAAGATTTGCACTTGGCGGGGCATTGCGCAATGAAGCCAGGAATAGAATCCAATCCCCATCCCAGGTTCCGACTCAGATATAGAGTATGTCGTCCACCGTCCCACCAAAGCCAAGTTGTTCTCTCGCTGTCTCTGAACGGTGAAAGGGTGAGTGTCCAATCCAGGGCAACCCAAGGCCAGCTGCCGAGCCAGGTCGACGTACAGGACAGGTCCTGTGCCCTGGCGAATACACTCTGTAAGCAGCAAGATCTACGTCAATATCGCTGTCGATATCACTGCCACTGTCACTGTCATTCACTTTCTTTCTCTCTGTCACTGTCACCCATTACGCACCATTGATCCCTAGATGCCAAATTCCGATGCTCCTGAGTCTGAGGTCTCAGCCCCAAATCCAACGACGACGAGTCCGAGACCCCGCGTTGAAAGAAAGAAAGAACAACAGAAGAAATTATCACCAACAAATCACATCTACGTCGCCCAAGCCTTCCCCCCAGCACATGTACCCTCCCAGCCAGCTCCACCCAATAGCACCCCCCGAATTGTGAAACAAGTCCGGTCGTGCTCAGCCTCAGCCAACGCATCATCCCGTTTCCAGAACATCTCGCTCCCGAAAGAAGCTCGTCAACAAACATTCCATGCCAGCGGAGGACCTCTCGTTTCTTCCTTCCTATGAGATGAACCAACACCACGCCGCAAGGAAGCAGCAACTTGGAGAATAATCTTCAGTTCTAGCTACCCACGAGATCTCAACTAATATCCAGACATCTCTTCCGTGAAATACTTGTACGTACCGAATCCTCCAAGGCGAACCCGCGATCAGCAAAAGCCCGCAGTACCGGATCAGCCATACTGCCTCCACGAATTCGTACGGCGCCCATATACGAGCAAGTACCTCCACCTCCACCTACCATCCCTTCCGAACCGCTGGGTTCAGCTCTTCCGGCATCGATCACCCACGGGGCACCGGCACGGCCAGAGGATCGACTTTCTACTTGCACCTCTTGCATATTTGGTTTTTTCAGCCAACCTCTTCGCACACACGTAACCTCCCCCACAATACTGCAGACGAGACAAGAAGGAGTAGGGATCGTTGGTTGGGATATTTAGAAGTACACGTGCAGCTTCAGGAGAAGACATATCCCGGGCCCTTTCAAGATGACTGGCAGTAAGTACTCCGAAGATCATCTTCCTGATCTCCTCTGGCTTTCCCAGAGACCGTACATTCTTCACTCCTTGACAGAACCCGACGAGAGAGCAGCAATGGAGGTAGTCAACTCAAACTTGCAGCAAACACCTCGCTCGCGGCTGCAGAAGAAGTCTTCCCGTATTCAACGTCTCACTGCTTTTCTACCAAACATCACAATTAGCTCGGAAAAGTCTAAGCTCTCAATAGATACATTGCAGCGGCCATCGATTCCTCGAAAAGAAATTCCTACCATCCCAAATGGACCTCCACGACCACCGACGAGAGACGCTCCGCCAGCTCCTCCCCGGAAAACCGAATCCATGCCTCAACCTACAAAAAGACTACAAAAGGCAGACTCCCCCAATCGATTGAAACCTCTCCCTGGCCAACGAGCTAGCTCTCCTGCTCGTACAGTCACAAATCCTGAGGAGATGCAACCACGATCGCGCAGAAACTCCCTCCTTGCTATGATACCTGGCACACAACCTCAGAATCGGGCCGTGTCGTCCCCCATCAACAGTAGACCGGGTTCATATCATTCTGCGGAGGATGGAAGTGATCATGCTACTGGGTCCAAGCTGCAGAGGAAGAGCTTTCTGCCTGGTGGTAAATCGAAATCTCGCCATTCGTCACAAGAGACCAATGAGACACATGGAACAGGTGCTTGGGTCAATGCTGGAGAACACAAGATTGATTATAATATGACTTTGTTAACCAACGGCGAAAAGGTATGCACTGGCTGAATTATTTGGGAGATAGCTTGCTAACTCTTGGTAGGTACCAGAACTCTGGGACGATAATGCCGACACCTTCGTCTATCTCTTCCCCCAATCTTCCGGACGCGGACCCTCATTCAAAGTCCCGTCAATGACCCTGTCATCGTCATTCATACTCATGAACTACATAAATTCCCAAAACAACAGCAATTCCGCGCAGGCAGGCAGACCCCGTGGGCGGAGTTTCACTGGGAGAACCAGCTTGTCGGTAGAGGATGCAACCCGAAATTTATCCCTTAGTGGCCTGGGAACACCCCCTTACACGCCAAAGACAAGCATGTCAGATACACAATCTAGCCCGGCCTCAGATGGCCCGCTCGACTTCCAATCATTCTCATTCCTTGACACCCCCCGAGAAAGACATTTATACTTCCCTACAGGTCTCACATCTGACGGATCTCATTCGCCTCTTACTGGGGAAGACATACAAACTTTGGTGGATATTCGGAATATGTTTGCTTATCTCACTGGTCAGCCACTCGTGGGCACCAGAGCCTCGCCAAATACTTTTCGAATATTTTTGACTATCGCATCCATGTTGAGCAGGTTCGAGTTTACCAACATAGATGGCTCTACATTTGGAGAATCTGCCACCGCTAGCTTCGAATTCTACCTGGAAGAACTACAATTTCTAGATGTCAGGAACAGTCGGGAGAAAACTATCGAAGCGCTCATTCTGGGTGAGGCAATGCGGTCGGCGGATTTATATACCGAAGCCTTCACACACATGGTCGGGAAATATTCGTCTGTCTTGCAGAAAGAGTACCCACTTTTCCAGGAGATCTCACCCAGTACTCGGATGCGGTTAGAACGAGCACATCAAGAGCTCGCCGGGCGCCAACAATCGGTAAACCTCAGTTTGACCGATTTCACATTCCCTTCTCTGTTTGCCGGTATCGCGTCTTCAACTACAGCCGACGAGTCTAAATATGTGAATTTCAAATCTTGGAAGTCTCATTTCATGACCATGCGAAAACACGTTATGTCTCACTTGAAAGACGTTCACGGATCTTGGCCGCCAAAGGCGAATGCGAAGAAGGGTATCGCTGGTGGATTAAATCGACAGGTTCTGAAGGGACTTTACGTCGATATGTGCAGTTTCTATGACCTGAAAGCGGACCGCGAAGCGATTACTACCAGATCTTTAGATGCCTCGGACGACATCCAATCGAGCAATGTGAGCCCCTATGACGCAGCCCTTCGCAAGCTTCTAGGGGAATTTGATCGTTCAACCCCACCGGTCAACCCGCCGATTCCATTCGACGTACCGCTCGTCCCCTCAATGGCAGCGATTGATCCTACTTTCCACGGCATGTCACCAATCGACCAGAAGAAGGCATCAATGCGAAAGTTGAAGTCGCATGAGATCGCCCTCATCTTGTCCAAGACCCACAATACAGACAGCAATTACAAGACGCCGTTCCTAGACATGTACAAGCGCTTCGAAGAAAAAGAAGCAAAGGGGAAGACGGCCCAAGAGTTGGCCGACATGGTTTACGGCCACTGGATTTTCATGTATGCCGTCGTACAATCTCTTCCCATGCTCGTAGTCGACGCCCAGGGTCTCCGCTACACCAGCGGCGTGGAGTACTTCCTCTGCATGGCACCAACCGGCAAACCCTGGATCGAAGAATCCAACTCAGCCCTCTATCGCGTGCAAGGCGGCGGTGTCGTCTCTCTACCATCCCACCTCGTCGAATCCGGCCCAGAAGCCACATACCGCCGCTCTCACTGCTGGACCATCGCAGACCAGTGGATCAACCAAGACGAAGGCAAAATCGTCGAATCCCAGCCCTCTTTCTTACCCGAGATGCTCAGCCCCCTCGCTCCACCCCCTGGCTTTGCAGCCGCAGGCGAGTACGACATGGGTCCCCCAACAGGCGGCTCACCAGGCGGATCGCCCACGCTCTCACCCACCGACAACCGCGGTCGCCATGGTCGCAATATGAGCGGCAGTCTCGCCAGTCCTCAACTCAATTCCAATAGCGAGCGCAGAAGTCGCAGTCGCGCTCAGCGCCAAAGTATTGCCCTGGGACTCGAACGTCTGCCCATTCCGGCGGGTCATGAGAATTGGAGCCCCAGACCGGCAAGCAGTAGGGGACAGAGTCCGGCCGGTGGCCATTCGAGACATGGGAGTATGGGCAGGCTTGGGGGAGACACGCCGGCTTCGGCCGAGAATACGGGGGCTACGTTTGATGATATTTTAGGGAATATTAGCGGACCAGCTGATGCGAAGGGGAAGAAGGGGAAGAAGAAGTAAAGTTGATTGCCTTTGGATTTTTTCTCAAGTTCTTGGGTTCAGGTGGGAGTTAGAGAATAGATTTTCGTTGTTTTTGGGGTATGGATAGGCATAGCGTGGGCGTTTTTCTTCTCGTTTCCGTTATTAATTCATGGGCGGAGAGATAGGGGGTGAGGAGACTTGTAATGTATAGAGAAAGTAAATCCGTGATACCTCCATGCGTTGGAATAATAAAATCACCTTTTTAAATATTTCCCTTCCTTTCCTTTCCTTTCCTTTTCTTTGCTTTCTACGTTGGATTTCTTACAGCGTGATCTTCTTGGGGAGTTCATTACCCCGCACATGGAAGAGAGAGCTGGTAGGACCCCTCATTTCCAGCCCCCACCCCCAATATCAGACTCAGCCAGTGCCAAGCCTTGAGCCTCGTAAAACGAGGTATGGTGTCAGAAAGCCACGATGCTTGCGTATTGTGTTTTGTTATTAGGCACCTTTTTGGGGGAAGGAGATTTGGGGAGGTTTTTTTGGAGGGGGTTGAGGGGGTGGGATGGATGGAAAGAGTGGAGGGAGGGAGGGTGTAGTTGAGGGGACTGAGCATAGGTATGGAGGGTGCTTGTGAAGAATTCGAAGTGAGATTGGATATATATATGAAATTTATATATGTCAAAATTTCGGAATGCTGATCGCAGACTAGGGGATAATACTTGTTAGGGGCGAGGGCGAGGGCGAGAAGAAAGCGAAATGGGGGAGAGAAAAGAGAGGTTGTGATGGAGGGGGTTTGAAATGCGGTAAGGGGCTGGGTGTATTGGATGCGAGAATCGAGGAATCTGGTTCGATGGATCATTTCATACTGCTACCTGAGAAATATAAACCCTCTGGGTCGGGGGAGGAAGACTGTTTGACATTGGAGACGAATGAAAATTGAGTGAGGGATGATTTCCCGAGTTTCTGCGGCTTTGAAGCGTTTCGAGGAGTGTAATCCTGAATAAACTGAAGTTTTATGTTAACTTGGGTGTCGGAATTAGAGCCATGGTACGGACGCTCGAGGAGAAGTTCTGTGCTTGTATAGTTAATAATAGCATGTGTATACTAGTGGCTAGGGCTCTCAATTAAGCATGCCCCGTGTATGCTGCTCTCTTTTTATTTTTGTCGATGGGTTTTCTGCTCGTAGCATATGTTCCGCGAAGGAGTGATAGAATGAACGTATGAGAAAGTAGATACAACGCCCTACCACTAATCCCTACAAGATTTTTGGTACCATCTAGTATTATTGTATTGTCGCGTCTGTCAAAAATTTGTATTTTCTTACACTTCCGGCATGGCAGCTACATGTGCGCTCTTGGGATGCTTTCTGATCTTGTTATTTATTCGTATTCCTGTCTTCTATATCGAATCGATTTTTAATGGCATATCTGGAAACTTTACTTGGGTAGATAGAGTATATAAAAGATAAGAGAGGGCAGGAGGTAGGGCAGGAGGCAGAAAAATACTATTAGTTAAATAACGATAGAAAAACATCCAGTGGGCTGGAAACTAACTCTCAAGCTGCATCTGTTTTTTTACTTCTGGCATAAGAGTATTTGGAGCTGCAGCAATGCTCATACTAACTTGTGTGACGAGCGCTGAACGCTAAAATACCTAGGTGAGATCCACCATCACTCCTTCGCGGAACATATGGGAACATGTATAATGAATTCGAAGATTTTTAAATGGAAAAATCTATTTGTTGAATCGTGGAATTGTTAGGTATAATATTGGTCTGGACGTTATTTATCTTCTTGTGAACAAATGAATTGTTTTTTTTTGGATGTTGTTCAAGAGGGTTAGGAGGTTAGATTCGGTGACTAGGGCTAATTTGGTGGTTTGGGGGGTGGTGAAAGGCCCCTATAGGGAATATTCTTTATGTATTCCAAGACGCGTGATTGGATACAACTGTTATCCTCTGAGTCCTATACTGAGAGCAGACTTTAGCGTTCCTTGATTTAGGTGTAGTCATGAAGTTTGATAGCTCATTCACAAGGTAGACATCTGTAATATCATACATGGTAAGCTTTGCTTTACAACTTTGGACATTGCATCGCTCGACGGCCTTCAGTCACACGCCATGAAGGTAAGCATTCGAATAACTACGGATAGTGACAAAATGCAAGCTTCTCCTTGTATAAAATCTTCTCCCAAGGGACCTAATTGTAGCCATCATCAAGGACTACTTCATTGCAATACCGAAATAGCAGTATCAAGTGGGATAAAATCACAGCAACCTCAAAATAAATAAGTCATAACGCTCGATAAATCTACCACTCGCACAATCCACCGGAGTATTCTCATTATCATGCCCCCCTTCAAGGTATACACTCTACTACCCAATTGCTGCAACCCCAGACAGAAGTTCGAAACCTTCACTAGTGACCGCTTGAAAATCGTCGAGAACGTCGACCCAGAATCATACGATCTATCCAGCATAACATTCTCCATCCACCTCAAAAAAGACAACAAAAAGGTAGGTTTCGGCGGCTTCACAGAAATTCTCGACGGCTGGCCAGAATTATGGTACGAGATGACGGTCAAGCAAAAAGGCTACGCAACCGAATTTGCCAAATCAGCTACGAGGAGGTGGTTTGCAGAAAGCATGCATAAGCATGAGGTTGAGGTCGCTGGCTACACGCTAACCAAGCAAGAACGTGATGATGGTCGAGGAGGTAAGAAGAACGAGGTGAAGCCGAGAATCTATGCTTGCGTGCAGCTAAAGGGGCAAAACAAGAAGGAAGATGAGGAGAAGGCTGCTGGCGTTAAGGTTTTGAAGAAGGCGGGATTCAAACTTGTTGAAACGGCCGGGACGCTGCAGCATTTTGTACTCTCTGCCCAATGAGGAAATGCTGCTGGCGGCCACAGATGCAACGCAATTCTAGAGGTCTCTAGCACGGGTTTCGGATTGTGTGAGATATGGAATACTTGGTTGAGGATTGGAAGGTGTAGTTGTATCCTTCGGTCGACTTGCCGGTGGGAGGCTACGTAGATGGTCACCTTTGTTTGCGAGACGTTTTCTGGCTTGTCACCTGTTTGTAGATGAGCGTCAAGTTTATATCATAACAGGCTGACGTCTTGAGACTCCGTGATGCTGTCAATCAAGTGATATAACTTTCATCGAATATAGTCTAGTGCACAATTGCAACCTTCCAAGGACCCTGAGACAATCACAAAGCTGATTCATTGTAATCACGTGCCTTGCTCGCCTTCCCCAAAACAGGGGACGGGGAAAGGGGGTTCACGTTCGATGGTCGTAATTAGATGTTTTTACCAAACTTCCACTTACTACGTGCATGTTTGACACGTGAAAAAATGCGGTCAAAATAGGGCTTATATGAAGGCCTCCTACTCCACCATCCTAAAGAGCATGAATCCATACTTTTTACCCCTCATAGTTCATGGTGACGAAGTCACAGCGTTTAAACAAGCAACTATCTGAATTTCAATTCTGCATGGTAATAGCCCCGAAGGTGCAAGTAGAGTTTCACCTGGCCCCCGGAGCTTCGTATTTCAAAACACATCGAACTTTGTGCCCGTATGATACAAAATCGTCTATGCCCATCATCTTTTCCTTTCAACTGCACAACCCCTACCATACCAAGCCATCTCCCCCATAATTACTCCCCC
>Ga0247778_1000106_pt1 | contig 143839 bp, 161 predicted proteins | sample UWRJL049202B5_FD_179939 | JGI IMG/M metagenome (GOLD analysis project Ga0247778, IMG submission 179939) | Plant litter microbial communities from Arlington Agricultural Research Station in Wisconsin, United States - UWRJ-L049-202B-5 | ecosystem: Environmental > Terrestrial > Plant litter >... | reverse complement strand
AGCCCACACATCGGGACAAAAAGGAACACCGAGACCGAGATGCCAATCTCCAATATGCCATGCTTATACTGCAGATGAACCAGCCTTACCCAGGGATCACTTGATATTAGAGTAATTCAGCCGTCGTTCAGAAGAAGGAAAAACACGAAGACACGTGGAAGCGTGATGGTCCGAGTCCTTAGATCGGATTTGACACGTCGCCTGTTACCCCTGCAACCTAGGTAATTACCACGTTGATATTCCGTTTTACATTGAACATTACTCTCAATACTGGTGTCAAGACACGGAAATACTGCTTTATCGTATTGAGAAGCTCATACCCATCCAGTGCCATGTCGCCAAATTATGATGCACAACAAACTGGCGGTGACAGAAAAAGAAAGTCGCGTAACCTCACGCCCTGTGCGTTAATTCATCAGAATAGACACCCAGGCAGCCGCCATCGGGATGAGTTTGATTCCCGGATTTACACTGGAAAGGGGCATTTTTAAGGTATTGCAATACTTTCATTGGTCTATCATTTGGGTATTTTCGTGAGCTGAATTTGCATTCTCATCCACTTCACCCCGCATTTGTTGGTCGGACCATTTCGAGTCCGATATCACTCTATATTACAAGGGCCACATCATCGCGGAAGCCTCTCTCAACAATATTCCTATTCCCAATTTCGAATCTGATGCGCTTTGGGCCTCATAAAACGAGGCGGATTCCTTTCAAACAACCTACGAGTTGGAAAGCATCCCACCCTACAATTCTTACTTTCAAGATCGGCTACAGCCGGAAATCATGACCGAGCCAACTTCAACCCCAGCTCCCGAGCTTAAGACTTATCACGGAAATTGCCATTGCGGAGCTGTGAAGTTCACAGTCAAAGCCCCAGAGCACCCCACTGTTGGTCAATGCAATTGTAGCATCTGCCTCAGGAAAGGGTACAAGCATCTCTTCCCAGGCCCAGGAACCTTGACTTTCATCAGGGGCGAAGAGCACTTGAAAGACTATGAATTCGCAGGCAAGACTATGGTTCACTGGGTATGCTACTTCGATATGCATTCAAACCAAGTGGATAGCAGATGATCTGATGATATTTAGTTCTGTCCAACATGTGGAACGCCCGTCATGGGGAAACGACATGTCGCTCCTCCTGGACGAGATATCACCATCAATGCGAGTGCTCTATACTCTTCTTCTGGAATGCGCCATCTCACCTTAAACACAGGCTCGAACTCTCAATGATGTCGACATTTGGGCATTGCCTATCAGGACGTATGCTGCCCAATTCCCTATCGTATCTTCAAGTACTGACTACAGACCACAGGTTCGATGGCAAAGCTCTAGAACCATCCTATAACCCTGCCCCCTTCACTGGCACTGAGCCAACGGCGGACTTCCCAAACGGCAAGACGTACACCGGCGGCTGCCACTGTGGCAACATAACCATGGCATTCAAAACCGAAGAGCCCCTCCCCAAAGGCCACGAATATATCCAAGAATGCAACTGCAGTATCTGCATGCGCGTAGGTATTCTCCTGCAATTACTCCTTCCGCGCTAACTTAACTCAGAATGGAACAATTCTCACCTATCCAAAAGCCACCCAAGTTTCTTCCGTCGCCAAGGAAGACCCAAAGGTATACATGTTTGGGAGCAAGTCCCAGGAACATACTTTCTGTGGTATTTGCGGTGTCAGTGTTTGGTTGAAGAGAATCCCGGGGTCTGTGGATTCATACAAACATCCGGAGTGGGAGAAGGAATTGCCTGTTAATTTGAGATGTTTTGAGGATGTGGAGTGGGATAATGTTGAGGTAAAGAGGGGTGATTGGAAGAGTGCTGGGGTTGAGTATGTTGTTCCTGCTTGAATTTAATGATGACAGAGACAGTGCCATACTTTCGATGATCATGAAACTCATTCTTTAGTATTTTCAAGCATCTATTCAACAAAAAATCATTACATATCTATGCAAACACGAGAAAAGCAAATTAGCCACCCAAAAGCACCCAACATGATCCTATGAATTTCCTTGAAATACCAATCTGGGTTTAGTCGAATTCGTGATCATTTGGTTTCCACCCAGCTGTGTTTTCCCAACCACCCGCCGAGCTATCACCAATCGGTGCAGGGGATCTGTCTGGTTTACTCTCGGTCTCAGGAGCACCACCAGCCACAGTGCTAGGAGGACCGCCAGCTGCATTCCCAGAGGGGACACTAGAATTGTCTTTGCTGACAGCAGCAGCTTCCTTTGCCCCTGCATTACCAATATCGGTGACGTCGGTACCCCCGGTTATGTTTTCTTCCCATAGAGATCATCTTCGTCGTCCAACCCAGCAGAATTCTTGGCATTTTTCCCATTGCCAGTTGCTGGAGAAAGATCGTCTCGAGAATCGGATACAGCAGTCGCAAAACTGGCATAGCTATCTCGTCCTCCAAGAGAAGTGCCGTCCGAAGGCTCTGTATTATTAGTACTGTGGGTATCTTCTTCGGCCGGCGGGAAGTTGCCACTATCTTCAATCTGGGAACCGTTTAGAGCAGGATCCTCAGTCTTACCACCACTTGCATCTTTCGGAGACTCGTTTTCCTCATTCAAATCATCTTTGATAGTACGAACCGGATCATTTCTACCGTCAGGGTTCGGGAGAGTTTCATCTGGCTTGAAATTGTATTCCTCTGCAACAGTAGCGACAGGGTTAGCACGAGCAGCTCCTTCATCTGAGTCGTTTCCTCTCGTTCCCAAATCAGCTGGGATGGGATGGGTAATATCAACATGAGTCGTTCTTTCTTCTGAATGGTATTCTTGCATCTCTAAACCAGGCGCAACAATAGGGATAGTACCAGCAGCATCTGCGTTTCCAAAGGATGATCGGTCTTCCGTTTGACTAGTGGGATAAGAATTACCATTGCCCGTGAGTGAATTCTGGGGAAAGTCCGTCTCTTCCTTTGGAAATTCCGCATTATTGCTGTTACTATTACTGTAGTTTTCATCAGCCAAGATATCTCTCAAGGGCTCGTTCGGTCTTACAGACGGGGTGCCACCAGCCTTCTCACGCGTCCCATCAACATCTTCCGTCACCACTTGCAACGGCACTTTCCCCTTCATCAGCAACTTTCGCCAAAGCCAAAGAGAAAACAATGCACCAAAAAACCCAAAAACTTGTTCGACTCCAAAGATAATAGCGAGGTAATTCCAGGCACTTTCTGGCGTCAAATTCTCACCCGGCACAGCGATGGCCCAAGGCATGATCCACAATACGGTTGTGATCGCACCTTGGAGTAGAAAGAAGCGGGGTACAGTGGCGATGAAAATGGTACCGATTAGAACCGTAATGGGGGAAAATATGTAGCACCAGTCGATTGTCTGGTCATATTAGAAATGTTATATTATTGGCGAGGGTAGCGGGGAAACTTACTCGCCACATCCATTGTACCATTGCTGCGACTGGCACGGATTTTGACAGATACCTGGCGAAGAGTCTTGCCCACCAGATGGAAAGGGTGATGTAGAGGAACGCCTCGACCAGCGGGGCCAACACACAGGGTAGCCACGCGGGTTTCGTAATATCTTGGAACAATCAGCATAGGTCAAGAGATCCGCCTGGGGAAACCCACCCTTCAATTCTTCTTCCTTCACCTCGGGCTTTTCATTCTCTGGGTCTTTGGCTCTCCATTCTCCCCAGGCATGACCCACATACGTCAAGGTTGACGCTTCCAGTGCTTGAAGTGGAACCATCAGTATACTCCCACGTCCCCGGATGGCAGAAAATGTACCCCATGCCAATTTATCATCTAGGCCCATTCCGCCCTCGAAGCCAATCATGAGCCACGCATTAAAGACATTCCTGATGGCGGATTCGGCAAAAGTCCAACAGCCATGCTGCCAAAGGATGATCAGCGACGCACTGCATGGTCGGGCTTTTGATCTTTCTTCCCCGTCTTCCTCAGCCTTTTTAAGTTCTTTCTGAAGCGTGTATCGATATAAGAAAAGCGTTCCTATCGTCGCAGAGGTCAATTCAGATGCCAATCGAATACCAGCTCGGTTGTTCATAGATGGCCGATGAAACCCCGTGTTGGCTTGTGACATGATACCGGCGTCCAAAATTATGTTCAGAGTGGTTTTGATGGCACTGATCAAGAGGGGGATCTCGGGGTGGTCGAGCGCTCGTGCACAATTCGACACAGAAGCCTCAATGATGGAGGACAAGATTGACATGTATGTGATCCGCACGTATACTAGCGATGCAATTCTCAAGTCATCAGGGGTATCGACAACAGAGGCTCTAGCGTTCGTCATCCCAAAGCCACAGATGAGAAGGGCAACGATGACTTGGAACAAGATGAGTGTATACGTCAGACTAACTCTAGAAGTGAGTTTCCGAATTGTTTGATCACCGATTACGTTCCAAGCAGCTTGTGGGAGGCCATCGTTGACGATGAGAGCCATTGCCATGATATAAGTGTAATTGCGATTTATGGAAACTTCACTGGTGTCGATTTTACCGACCAAGAGGGTATCCAGTGTTGAATGAAGAGCTGGGACGAGGAAGGCCAAGGAATTGTAGACGAAGGAGCCGAGAAATCCGTGGAAGGATTAGCTTGTAGTCATAGAATAGAAATTGAAACTTACGTATCTCTGGCAAGAGCATTTCGAAACCTCTTCCAGGTTGATGGGGCTTTCTTTGGGTCTGCATCCTGCTTTGGTTCCTCTGGTATCCCTTTCTTGAAGCGAGGATAATCGAATAGAAATTTAAACCTAGTTTCTTTGCTATCACCAGTCCCAGGGCTCTTCTGAGTTGAAGACATCTTGCAATTGTATTCAGACTAAGGATTGAAATTGTGCAGAACTAAATTTTGTGGCTGGTGGGAATTAGACTTATAATTAAACATAGGAGGTATTTCTCATTGAATGAAAACGGGATGCAAACACAAGACACAAAATTAGTCAATAGACACAGGTCAAAATATTCATCTTCTGTCTGCTCAGGCAGTGAGGCTCATCTTGCTCTATGACGAATAACAAATGACCCAGTGGAGAGTCAACTTTGGACTGCTTCGAGAAGGTTTTCGTTCTGAGTTTGACTTTAACTCGAAAGTTCAAAGACTCATAGAATGTCTAAGAACATAAATTCTAGTCACTCGACTACGGAATTTACATGCACATCAGTCAACGAGAAATAAAAAAATCCATCTCTCCATATGAGGCTCGCCGAGTCATTCGGATCCGAAAGGAAACTTCTCTTTTAAGACCGAAATCCGATGAAATCCAGCCCTGACTTGTGACTCACACGGCGCTCCTACCCCACAATGTTCAACTCAAACCTCAACTCCGCATCAAAATAGGAAAGAACACCAAACAAACAAAAGAATTCAAATGAATCCTCAAGAAATGGCTCTTCAATCATCCCGTACCTGCATTCCTTTGCCAGGCCTGAGTCACAAACTTCTGCGCCGACCGCGATGTGCAAGCTTTTGCGTTCTGCGCAAGCGCCAGATGCGGGGTCATGGTGGGGTCAATCTCAATCGCAATCCGATTTCCCCCTGTAACTCCTAACCACCAGATTACTGAGCGCAAGTATAAGAAGATGGATTGCTGCGATTGTAAATTGAACAATCATATCAACAATTGTTATTGCGATCTAGCAAATACAAACGAGATTCTCTGAAATGGCGCGCATGACTATTAAGGATTTGGGATATTCCCCCGGTCAACTTCCTGCTGGGCCGAAGAATTCGATTCTTGATGTGAAAGGTAAGTACTAATTTAGCAAAGTGGAATCATAGAGCAATTGCTAATTCGGAACAGGAGTCCAGATTGGTCAAGTTACAATCGGAGAAGATGGAGAGGATGTCCGCAAGGGCGTCACAGTCATTTTCCCCCGTCATCCAGATGAGATTTCCACGCCTTGTTATGCTGGTATGCATGTCTTGAATGGTAATGGGGAAGTGAGTGGTTCGTATCAAATTAAAGATTGGGGGTTTACAAACACGGTTCGTTTACCTTTCCGTTGGATTCATGAGTCCCAGCTTCCTTGTTGAAGCACCGAAGGGGTGATTTGTGCTCACACCTGAAAGCCCATCGCTCTTACGAATTCCTGCTCTTTCGGAATCGTTTTTCATACTATCTGGCAATGGACCCTGAAAACAGCCCAAGAAAAAGGGAAGGATATCAATGACATAAGTCACGCGTATGGAACTCCCATCGTTGGAGAAACCGCAGACTGGCATTTAAACAATGTCTTTGACTCTGCTCTTACTCAGGATAATGTCATGGATGCTTTCAAAGCTGCCATGACCCAGACTGAAGTTCTTGAGGGCCAACATGGAGGTGGTGCGGGAATGACTTGCCACATGTTTCCAGGTGGAACTGGAACTAGTTCGAGATTGGTGAAGGGTAACGAAGAAGATGGGAGGGAGTATACTGTAGGCGTACTGGTACAGACGAATTATGGCCATAATTACGATTTGCAGATTGGTGGTGTGCCGATTGGGAAGATACTCTTGAAGGAAGGGAAAGAGGAGCCACAGAGTAAAGTTCCAAAAGGGAAGGCAGATGACGGAAGTATTGTCATTATCCTGATGTGAGACTCTTCTCCGATTCATTGAAAGAAACGACTGACGAATATTTAGGACCGATGCACCAATGCTGCCTCACCAACTCAATCGTCTCGCAAGACATTGCGCGGTTGGTCTCGCCCAAGTCGGAGGCCACGGTATCGGAAGGAACTTCTCAGGCGACATCATCCTCGCGCTTTCCACAGCCAACAAGCCGAATGAAATCGCCTCAGCTCCTCAAGTGATGGGTATCGGACCAGTCGATACGAATCAGATTGAGATCATCAGGAACGAAAGTGTGGATGCCATGTTCAGAGCTGCTTCGGAGGCGACTGAGGAGGCGATCTTGAATTCGATGATTGCTGGGAGAGCGGGCAGAACTGGGTATCAAGGCCTTCACTTGCCTGGATTGCCGGTCGATAGAGTGAGGGAATTGTTGGCGAAGCATCGTGTTCAGGTTTGAGGTTCTTGCAGTGGTTTCTGTTCTGTTCCCAAAGCCTTCGTACGTCACACTCGTTAGTCTGCTCGAAGAAGTTGGAAAGTTTTGCTCTGTGAGTTCGATACCACCATAGTCTATCAGAATAGCACAAATATCAAGATTTTTTGGACTACAGCTCGTCCCAGTTTTTCAAAGGTCAGGGGTAGGAACCCCCTTTTTTCAAGCTGGTTTTTAGCGAGTTAAAAACTCAGAATGAGACATGATTGACTTTCCTAACCAACATCTCCCTCCCCTTGAGTTCTCGCGACTTTAGTTTTAGCCCTTCTGTCATCTTTCGCCTTGAAGCAGAGGTAAAAAATAAATGAACATGCAGCAAGAAATAAAGGGGGCTGGGATCACGTGGACCCCCACTTTCACATGCCTGCAAGCTTCACATGAAAGCAAGCAAGGATGCTTCGAAATCATCCTCAACATCTCTCTCCTTCGTTATCGCCATCTAGACTTTGCCTCATGACCCCTCTTACTCCCACTTCTGGGTCCCGTCGTTGCCATGTATTAGGATAATTCTATTGTTCCTCTCTTCTTGATCAATTGGATTTTTGCTTTTCTCAAGATGATTTCCAATTTGGCTCCGTGAGCTTTGATCTCCGATTATACTTCCAACATCGTATGTCGCGGACGCCTCCAGAGTTTATTCAATAGTCTCGGCCTTTTAGATTCAAATTTCGTGTTCTGAGAGATACTGGGATCCATAAAGCATGGCACAACCTCCTCTACGAATTCCAGTCCTCTCGCGAACCCGACCCTTCTCTGCAGACCTCGCTCCACAAGCCAAAGAATCAATGCTGTACTCAATGCTTCCCTCTGCCGTCCAGAGTCGACTTCCGCGTCTGCCATCGCTCCGCAGATCCGTCAGTATATACGGGCTTAGGAAATCGCCAGAATCCGATTCGCGACCGAGTTCTGGAACGCGGACACCAGAGGCGGGGTACATGTCTGCGATGGTGCTGAGTGAGTCTGCAGTTGTGGCAGAAGAGGAACAGATTGAATATGTTGTTGAAAGTGCTTCGTCCGACGAGGATGCTTCGCGGCCGGGAACGGGTGAATCTAGGTCAGCGGGTCGGGTAGAGCTGACGGAATTGACAAGTGGGATCGGATGGAAGTTTGCCAACCAAGGTACGAAATGATCCCGCTGGGAATATTACAGATTCTGATTATCGGATTAGGCCTCAACCTTCTGAGCCTCGCCGTGGAAGAATCTTCGACGATTTCCCAAGATCATCGATTCGGAAACGCAAGTTTTGCCAGGCAATTATATATCCACGCGCTCACATACCTCCTACGAGGCTTACCGACAGACCTTACGGCAGACGAACAATTGGGTTTGAGAAGTGCACTGCCAACAGGAGTTGTCGAGCCTCTGCGTCTTGAAACAGGCGCCGATTGCAGCTCGCCGAATTACTCTCCCGAGAGCAACCAACCCTCCCTACTCCACCGAACTCTCGCATCGACAATCGTCCAAATGTTCATCTTCTTCCAATTCATTTTCCCATATCTGAAGTATCTACTCCAATCAGCATACAAATATGACCGCGAACACAAGATTTCCGAGAAAGTGCTGAGCCAGAGTATTGAAACGGTCGATATAATCGGGAAACAAAGCTTGACATTAACTGGTGCTGTCTATGGTATGGGTGATGGGAAAGTTGGACAAGTGATCACGGAGACTGCTGCTTGGTTTGTTGAAAGTGTTACCGGGGGGATTCACGAGGGTGTGGGTGAGGGGATGGTGATAATGGGCGCGAGGAGACCACAGGCTGTGGAGGGAAGGTAGATGTTGAGGATTACGAATTATGAATGATATGCGATAGAATGATTGGCTTTTCGTTTTGATACCCTGCAAAGAAGGCGTTTTTGACTAGCTTTGAGGAGTTTGGAGAACGATATAGAGATAGAAGTTGTGAATCACAATGTATATGAGCCAAGAATTTAGACTACCATTACCGTAGATACAACTGAATCTATGTATTCCAACAGTAACACAGCACCAGTCATGTTCTTCAAACAGTTCGAGGCTGAGATGATGCTTGGCATTTGAAAAGGGGTCATGTCACGTGCTATCGTATCTAGATAAACCTTAGCGTCAAAATTACAAAAAAAGTTCTAAGAGAATAATCTCGCGCGATACCTGAACTTCCATCCTCAGCTCACCAACAACGGCAACCTTCAGGATCGCCTTCTACATTCTTTGTAATTAACACTTTTCACCTTCTACCTCGTTGTATTCCATTGTAATTTTCCATTGGAGCTGTCTTGCTCCCTACTCAGGTTGAGAATGTTCAACGCCTGCAGAAGAGGTCCTGTCTCGATATCCAGAATTTTTCGCGCTGCAGCGCCAACAGTTCGAATCCCATCGACTAGACCCTCGACTCTTTCGCTGTCGACACAGAACTCGGCGAAGCCTGCGGTAGAAGCACGATGGCTGCACGTCTCGTCGCGATTGAGGAATCAAGCGGTGGCGCAGAGACAGAGACATGACGATAATGGCGGCGCAGAGCAAAAGGAGTTCCAGGAGATCACGAAGTTCCAGCAGCTTATTGACCACAACATGGTTCATCCTAATGTTGTCACGGCTATTACGGAAGGGATGGGACATGAGAACATGACGGATGTGCAGACTATGACTATCAACCAAGGATTACAGGGAAGCGATATGTACGTTTCTGCTCTTTGGCAACCTCAATCTGAATACTAACCCTTCGCAGCATTGCGCAGGCACGAACTGGTACCGGTAAAACTCTCGGCTTCCTCATCCCGGTCATCCAAAGAATTCTCGACAAGGACCCTGGGCTCGCCGTCCGACAGAGATACTCTAAAGCCCGAGCCTCCGACATTCGAGCTATTATTGTCTCACCGACTCGTGAGCTTGCGGAGCAAATTGCCGTCGAGGCCGCGAAACTCACAAATAAAACCGATTTGATAGTCCAGGTCGCCGTTGGTGGAAACAGCAAGCGGGAAATGCTGAACAAGACTCGTAGAGAAGGATGTCACATACTTGTCGGCACTCCTGGTCGATTGTACGACCTGTTATCAGATGAATACAGTGGAGTCAGGGCACCAAACCTTACTGCAATGGTCTTGGATGAAGCCGACAGACTCTTGGACACTGGATTCTCTGTCGAACTCGACAAAATTTCTGAACTCCTACCCGATAGACGCGAAGTTGACCGTCAAACCCTGCTTTTCTCTGCTACCGTTCCTAGAGAGGTTATGGGTCTCGTCCGGAGAATGTTGAAGCCACAGTTCCATTTCGTACAAACTGTGAAAGAAGGAGACTTGGCTACTCACGACAAGGTTCCGCAGAAGATCATTACAACTCCAGGTCTCGAGAACCATCTGCCTGCACTTTTCGAATTAGCCAAGACCGAAATGGAGAAGCACGCCAATGGCGAGGGACCTCCTTTCAAAGCCATCGTATACTTGCAGGCAACAAGCAACGTCCAATTGGCATACAACGTGTTCGACAACCTGACGGAAGAGAACGCCGGCCGATATGGGAAACACCCCTTGGCGCCTGCAGCAATCTTGAGCATCCACGGACAATTGAGTCAGGAACGACGATCATACACAACAGAAAAGTTCCGGAGAGCCCACAGTGCAATCCTATTCTCTACTGATGTTACAGCGCGCGGAATGGATTTCCCCAACGTCACACACGTTGTCCAACTCGGCTTACCTTCCAACCGCGAGCAATACGTCCACCGAATCGGCAGAACAGGACGAGCAGACAAGGCGGGAACAGGTGTACTCATTATCCACGAGGCACAAACCCACGATGCGAGAAGGATGCTCAGACAGCTACCCATTAAAAAAGACGACACCATAGAAACCGCAAAAGTCGATATGACACAGGAAGCACAACTCCCGGCAAATGTCGCCTATACTCTGAGTCGGGTCTTCGATGCCACCAGAATGGTCAGTCGACAGGTGAAGGAGGAGGCTTATCGTGGCATGGTAGGACAGGCAGCAAAGGGCTTAGATGGCCACCACTTGGACCAATGGGCCAAGTTTGGATGGGGATGGGACGACCCCCCTGCCGCGCGTGGAAGCGGTGGGCGAGGTGGAGGCTCTGGAGGACGGGGCGGTGGATTTGGCGGGGGTGACAGAGGTGGTGACAGAGGCTTCGGAGGCGGATCTGGCGACCGTGGATTTGGTGGAGGTGACAGAGGTGGTGACAGAGGCTTTGGAGGTGGTCGGGGTGGTGGACGAGGATTCGGCGATCGCAATGGAGGGCGCGGAGGAGGCTTTGGCGGCGATCGACGGGGAGGAGGAGGTCGCGGCGGATTTGGTGGAGACCGACGTGGTGGTGGTGGACGAGACAGAAGGCAACAAGACGACTTTTCCTTCTGATCGCCGACACGCAAAATCTGGGATTCTAGGTGTATATTAGACGGGTTGGGCATGTGTCATACCTTTTTCTAACTTTTTTGTCTGTATAAAACGAGTATGAAGGGCTTTGTATGACTAGTCAGGTGGCGTTATCAGGCCTCTGGCTTTGCTTTGGGTATCATTGCAGAGCGTTTGGGGTTGCAATATCTGACGGCTGTCTATTGACGATAATATATTACAACTCTTCTCATCTAGGTCACTTTGACCCAACACCTCTGTTCTCTCTTATCCCATATGCCAACTAAAGGTTGAGACAGAGCTTCGAGCTCAGCATCGAAGCTGGCACATAGAATCTAGACTTCAACTCAAGTCGGGGAGGAACTCACCTCCGGAGAGGCTCTTTTCCCACGCGCCTTTTGAAGCAAGGGTTCTATACCGGTATCATACTAACACCAAGCTCACAAGCCTCGGAACCACCCGTCTCAATTTCCCAAACACGGGGACAAAAGGCCACTACAAATTCAGGCTCAATCTCTAGCCCCATCTCATCAAATCCCCACGTTTCCTCGGCCTTACCTTTTTCCCGCTCTCACTAACACAAATTATCCAGTTTTACCCGCCGCCCGCATCTCAACGTTTCAAACTCCACCTCCAGAAGAAATTATCTGGGCATGAGGGGACAAATGTTCTTCCTACCCCGCCCATTTTGGTGATCTCGCATAGTGGCGCGATTCAGGGATCACAGATCTTACCCCTCAAGCTTGGCCCAGGTTGGACATACGAAGAGCGAAGCCACAATATGGGGATTTTTTCTTTGCAGGGAGGGCCGGATAAACAGAAATTGCGGTACGGAGAGAAAAGTCTACAGGGAGTTGTGTAATTTTATGAGGGGGAATGCAGGTCTAAGTTACGAATGGGAGGTCCTCGGTCTTAAGGATGATTGTAGGTGGGAGTATATATTTTTGTTGTTTCCCTTTTCTTTTTTTTTCTGTTGACTTGTTTAATCCTTTCATTAGTTTGTACTTGGTCTTGAAAAAAATAACCCAAGATGCATTTCCAACTTCCTCTCCTCGCTGCTATTGCAGCTATTCCACTTGCTTCCGCACAACTCAATGACTTGATTCGAAAAGCTGGAAAGTTGTATTTTGGCACAGCGTTGGATAATGTGAATATTGGGTTGGATCAGAGGTATATGAAGATCCTCAATGATACAAGGGAATTCGGACAATTGACGCCTGCCAATGGGCAGAAGGTACTTTCCACTCGGTCCCGAGAGTGAGTATCAGAGGGCTGACTTTTGAATACAGTGGTTTGCAATTGAGCCCGAACAAGGAGTCTTCAACTACAGCATGGGCGAGCAAGTCTCCAACATCGCCAAAGCAAACCACCAATACCTGCGATGCCACAACCTAGTCTGGCACTCCCAACTCGCACCTTGGGGTACTTTCCCTCCCTGCTCCCCCTCTCCCCTCCCTCCAAAAGCCCCCAACCAACTAACCAAACCCACTATCTAGTCGACAGCACAACCTGGACCAAAGCCACCCTAACCAAAGCCCTCATCAACCACGTAACCCACGAAGCCCGCCACTGGGCCGGCCAATGTTACGCCTGGGACGTCCTAAACGAAGCCCTCAACGAAGACGGCACCTACCGCAACGACACCTTCCTCTCCGTCCTCGGACCCGACTACATCAAGATCGCCTTCCGCGCCGCCGCCGCCGCAGACCCCCACGCAAAGCTCTACTACAATGACTACAACATCGAATCCCCCAACGCGAAGTCCGCTTCTGTAAGAGACAACATTGTGAAGTTTTTAAGGGATGATGGGATTAGGATTGATGGGGTGGGATTGCAGAGTCATTTCACGACGGGGAGGAGTCCGAGTTTGGATCAGCAGATTGCTACGATGGAGGGGTTTACTGACTTGGGGCTTGAGGTCGCGATTACGGAGTTGGATGTTAGGAATCCGCAGCCAGAGAATGCGACGGTGTTGGAGGGGCAGAGTAAGGCTTATGGGGATGCGGTGGGCGCTTGTATGCAGGTTGATAGGTGTGTTGGGGTTACGGTTTGGGATTTCTATGATCCGGTGAGTTTCCCGCGCGCTTTTGAGAGAATTAGATTTTCTAACTTGAATAGTATTCCTGGGTGCCATCCGTCTTCCCAGGGACAGGCAACGCAGATTTATGGTTTTCAAACTTCACGAAACACCCGGCTTATTATGGAGTCGTGAATGCAATTAAGAATGGCACGGACAAGCATCACCATTGGCCAAGGAAGGAAATCAACTGGGAGGCTTGAGTTCTGAATTTGGAACTATAACTATATACTTTTGGTGTGCATTGCAATAGATGCCTATGCTACATTCCAATCCTCCTTTAATCGTGAGAAGCTTGCGCTTCGTGTACTCTTGAACGCCCCTGACGCCTGGTATCATTACCTCATTATCATAACCCATCTTTTCCTTCTCCTATTGCGTGCCATGTAAGAGGGCCCCATATTGCCCAAATCCTCTAAACCCAGGGTTTTCCAATGAACCGATTTTCTGTTTTAGTTTGGCACTACATACCATGCCCCATTTGAGAACGCACATCCCAGACAAGAAGCCGCTCGTCCCATGCAACACTGGCACACCACCCCTCAGAGCCAAAAAGGCACCAATCAACACCTGTGCAAAATTCTGTATGGCGATCCATGCGACCAAGTTGTTTGCCCCCTGCTCCAGCCATTCCAGGATGGGCGCTGGGTTGTGACATGGTAGTTCCGTCACTCCATACTCTGCAAGTCATATCATAGCTGGCACTCAAAAGAACATCACTGAGATGTGGCGACCAGGCCAATTTCCTAACTGCGTATTCATGTCCTCGTAGCATTGTAGTTGGACCATTTTTAGGAAAACGGACATCGAAGGTCCTGATTATTTGGTCAACACCGGCCGTGGCTACCACTGTACTGCGGTATTTGTTCCAATCGTGTGTCAATGCTTCGGACGGAGGCATATTCGGAGATAGATTGTTTGCGGGGCCACCCATTACTGGAGGTGGGCCATGAATTGGTATTAGAGATACGAGGTGGTTTGAGGCAGATGCTGGAGTTCGAAGGTCGAATATTCGCAGGTGAGAATCAGAGGATACGGCGGAGATCATCGAAGGTGAGTGTGGAGAGAACGCCGTGCTGTAGGTACACGAATGTGTTGGAAGGGTTAGAATCGAGGCTTGACGTTCTGGTGACCACTAATGTGTACTTGTTAGTTCTGTGCTGCTAGATATGTATTTTGCTGAAGAGGTGAAAATGCGGGGTAGCGGGGTATATATCTTACAATCTTGATTGTACCATCCCACGAGCTTGACGCAAATGTGTCCTTCGAAACAAGATTCCATGATACAGCATACACCTCCCGATTGTGCTCCTTCCACGACTGGACTGGAAACTCGTTCACATTGATATCAAACAACTTCACAGAACCATCTCCGGACCCAACAACTAACTGATTTTCATGCCGCTCCGACCATGCCACGTCGTATAGCGCGTCTTGGGTGTCGAACCTAGCCAGCAATCAGTAAACGAAGCGCTTCCTGCGCGGATGTGTAAACGTACCACTTCTCAGCTTGGATACCGTTCGGTGTCAAGCCCAGAACGTAAATCCGCCCGTTTCCAACCAGACCAAAGTTTGCACTGGCAGCCACGCATATCCGGTTGTCGAAGAAGGGAGAGTACTTGACGGCATAGCCATTATAGCCCTGCGTCCTGAATTCGAGCATATTGCCAACTTTACCGGGTTACGAGCAGTGCCGGCAAGTCTGTTCGGGAGGAATTAGTAACATGTTCCCATCTTCAAGAGTCTAGATACGGTCCGCCGACACAGAAACATACTTTAGATATTCGAGATATACTTACTAAGGAGTTTCTCATAGCCAGCTGTTAAAATTCTTCTGCGTGGAAAATTGCAACCGCGTCGACTTGCGTTTCGAAGTCCATGTGGATTCTGCCACTGCCGCGGTTGTCCTGGCGGGCGGTGAAGCAAAGCGGATTTGGAATCAATCACGTGGTCGGGTAAGAAGAAGACCATTAAGACCTCGAGACGTTTTCATATATAATTCCCTGTCGAAGTGTCAAATGATGGAAGTTGAACATCTTGCTTGTGCCAGAAGGAGGCGGAGATTTAGTTCTGGTAAAGGTCCGAGATGGATGCATTTGTCTCGCGAAAGAAAAGGAAGTTATCCTCACCTCCAAAGTCAACGACAACCGACGACATCAGTGCTTTGAGTGCCCCTGATGATGAATCTACGGACTTCAAACTGGCTTTACTTTCTTCTCTACACCCTTCCATTGACCAACAAGTACTTCTCGACGTTTTGTTAGCTCATGAAGGGTCAGTGGAGAAAGCTTCTGAGTCTTTGAAAGCTCCCGATTCGCCACCGAGAAAAGCTTCCGCGGCAACGGGATATCAGAGTTCACTGTCTGGTTTCGTGACCTCAAATGAAACCGCAGAAGCTTTAGGCAAGACGTTGTTGTCAAAGAAGGGAAAGACACTTCATCTTTACTCACCTGAAGATGTTGCCAAGCACACCCCTTGCTCGATCATTCACAATTTCCTTCCGGCCGAGGAAGCAAATGCTTTGTTGGAGGAGCTTCTCAAAGAAGCACCTACATTCGAGAGAATGACTTTCAAGTTGTTTGATAATGTGGTGCAAAGTCCGCACACGGCATGCTTTTATGTCGAAGGCACGGAGGAGTTGCAGCGGCAGAAGACGGAGTACATTTACAATGGCGGCTTGTTGACTGTAAGTCTACTCGAAGAAAATCCGAAGAAAATTTCAACTCACCGCCAAGTAGGATGTCCGGCAACTCACTCCCCAAATGCGAAAAGTGTCACCGAAAGTCCAAGAAGCCGTAAATTCAGAAATCGCAACCCGCATCAAGACTCAATACCCTAACGGCAAGAAACTCAAGTACCAATCACCCGATCCATGGAAGCCCAACGCAGCATTTGTAAACTGCTACAACGGCGGTGCAGAAAGTGTTGGATACCATAGCGATCAACTCACCTACCTAGGACCCCGCGCAGTCATCGGCTCAATCTCTCTCGGAGTCGCGCGAGAATTCCGAGTCCGGCGCATCGTGCCCCAAGCATCCGATGATTCTTCCGAGGAAAAGAAAAAGAAGACCCAAGAAGACGCTGATGCAGAGGGCCAGATAGCCATCCACCTCCCACACAACTCGCTACTCGTCATGCACGCGGAAATGCAAGAAGAGTGGAAACACAGCATTGCTCCTGCTCAAGCCATTGACCCGCACCCGATTGCTCAGAATAAGAGGATCAATATCACTTATCGGGACTACAGAGCTTCTTTGCATCCGAAGTTCACGCCGAAATGTCGATGCGACGTCCCTTCTGTTTTGAGGGTGGTGCAGAGAAAGAAGGAGAATTGGGGAAAGTACTTTTGGATGTGCCACGCGGGAAATGTCCCAGGGAAAGATGGATGCACATTCTTTGAATGGGCGCAGTTTTCTGACGATGGAGAACCGATTTGGAAAGAGCGAGTCAAGTGATGCTAGCGCACATATCATATCGATCTGAAGCAAATTCTCAATTTGCCTTTCCAATAGGTCAACTCTCCCACTAACTAGACCCCCGCTTCTCATACTCCCTCCAAACCTCCCATACACTCTCAGGAACCTCAACCAAGCTCTTCCCCCCCTCAATAACCACCCTCCTATCCCCCCTCACCGTCCCCGGCTCCACCCTCAACAAATGGTCTCTCGCACTACTAACCAGCATCTTCTTCTCATCCTGCACCACCACTTCGGCATAATACTCCATAATATACTTGGGCACCTTACTCGGGTCCGTAGCTGCCTGCACCAACATCTCTGATAAATGCGTCTCGCCTACGCCGTCCCATTCGTGGAGGGTGGGGGCGAGGGAGGCGTCGCTGGTGGAGAGGGGGGCGTGGATTTGCGCGTAGTGGGTTATGCCCATGGCGAGGAACATGGGGACTACGAGCGGAGCGTGGGTGGTGTGCCAGTGGGTGGAGAATTGGGTGGGTGTGAGGGTGGGGTTGCGTTTTAGGAGGTTTTGGGGGAGTGAGGAAGAAGCCATGGTGTGAAGATTGAAAGTGATTGGTGCTCGGTTTAGGTATATTTGATCGTGTCACTTAAGTTTGACATTCATCTTGTTTACTTTATCATGTTTTTTGAAAGAAGACACATCTTTATAAATCTTGGCTAGTGAACGTGGACCAATCATGGGTACCTTCAGAATACCCCGCCGAAATGGCGTAAGGTATTCAAGGGGTGTATCCTGATGGCGGCCGACTGCTTTGTAATACATACAGTAAAAGCTTACCTACGCAAGACAGGCGGTGTAAGGTTCTACAATTCCGTAATATCAGTGCTCCTATTGATGTATCCTCAATCCAAGTATTCGTCTGATGAGGAGCGCTTGAATATTTTGACGCTTCTTGCAAACTAATATATCAAGGCCTTCAATAATACCTGTATAAAACCATTGGAGTTCGAATTTCTACATCATTGCACCTCATAAGATGCACAATATTTCTAGAGAAACCCCTCAGAATGCTCCATCAGCTTCCACATCAATTCAAATTACCAAATCTCATCACTGCCTATTTTAACCCCACAAACTCATAACGTCATCACCCTACTCCTCCTAACAAAAGTAGCCAAATGCCACTCCAAAAACCAACACCCAGCACTAATACCCATCAACACAGCACCAACCCACAACATAGCCAACGCACTCCCCCCACTCCGCGCCTCAACCCCCAGTCCATCAGCCAACTGATTAATAGCCCCCACCGCAACAATAACAACACCCGATATAATCCCCGCCACTAACCCAAGACTCACAGCCGCCAACATCGTCAATCCCGCTATAATTAACTGCATAAATCGCTTTTGGAAGATAGGAAAGAGGAGGTAGGGAGGTGTGAGTATGAATAGTAAACCACTGCACACGATGCCGATTAGTTCAAAGGCGAAGATGGCGGTTAGGAGACCTTTGAGTTGGCCGCTAGCTTTGGAAAGCTTGTTGGGGATGTTGAGGGCTGAGAAGTCGATTGTTGTTTGGCCGATTTGGAGGGTTGAGGGTGTTTGGGGGAGGTTTGAGAGGGGTGATTGAGCTATTGCTCGTCATTAGTACAATTAAATGATTTTGGAAAAGATGAAATAGACTTACTTAAAGACTTGCAGGCAGAGACATTACGCTTCGCATGCGAATCCGCGAAATTGGGCGTGAAGTCTCCCTCGCAGTACTTGGTCATGTATAGACTATACCACTGCTGGATACCGATCGCGGATACCACATCCTCGACCAAATTGTTTGTTACTTGCACCAACTCGGTACCAGCTGCACCGGTGAAGTTCCCTGCTATCCCTTCGAGGAAGGATTCTAGATCTTGGAAAAGTCCATTTCCTGTCACAGATCCGGAGCCGGGAGCAGTTGTTGCACCGGGTGTCAGGGCTGTAGATATTTGGGATCCTACTCCTCCGAAGAACGAGGATACTTGTGATACTCCCGGGAGGTTGATCGATGGTAGTGTTGGGGTTGGAAACTGAGGATCTCTCTTGAGCTTGGCCTGGGCGGTTGTGGATGGTGATGCTGATTCAACTTTGATGGCATTTTGGAGTAGGGTTGATGTATTTAGCTAAACAAAAATAAAAATTAGGCATGGAGTAGTTCTGGAAGATGGAAAACTTACTGCTATTATATCATAGTTCTGGAGTTGTCCGTCTTTGGCTGTTGATAGTAGAACGATGAGGGATAGCACAAATGCTACAATTGATGATACCAAGGTGATTGCTGCAGACTTGCGGTATTTGACGGTCGTATTTGCCGGCTTTTCGGAATGCGGATCCATATTTCGTGTTAAAGTATTTGGAGCTGGCGACGCTGCTGCTGGTGTTGAAGTCATCATGGCGGCTCACTAGCAGTTTTTTTATGTTGATCTGTGCAATGACAACGGCGAGGATAATCACTCGCAACGGAATATGTCATCGTGCATACATCAAAGATGCTAGAGATGAAACGAACGGACGCCAGGAGTGGAGAAAAGGTTAAGGAGTTGAGAATGATCCGAAAAGGAGAGAAGACCACGTATGAAATTTGAACGATGCGACCCTATTGCTGTAATTCATGCCATTATAGTCGATTGGACACTGTAAATGCAAGAACAACTACCCTGGTTTGTACATGGGCTGATGTGGTCGTCAAGATGGGTTTCTGACCGGGATACCCATCTTCTGTTTGAAACTCGCCAGTCTAGTTTCGACAATCGATGCGATCCGAAGCGACGCCAACAACTTTCACCTCACAGCACACTATGAGTGATGTCTACTGAGACACTCTGCACAAGGAGTTTTCGACTTGATACTGGGTATTGGGGCCGTTGGATCTTAGCTTCTTTGGCTTTCATTTTTGGACAACCTGAACCGCTGGGTAAGGCAGGCGCTCACGGCTCCTTTGGGCGGGCCCCGCACCACCACACCGAGGATAGAGGTTGTGACTGATGAACCTTCACTGAACACTAATTGAGTCCTCATTGGTTGTTACTAGCGACATGTACACTGGAAGTGCTGTCCCTCGACAACTTCTGCATAGCTCAATGAAGGATAAAGCTGTGGCCATAGGTGATGACCCTCAGTAGGGGGCAAAATCAGAGTCATTTGCTAAAGCCAGCTCGTACGCTTACTGCTCAGCGTGGTATAATTCTTATTTATTGCTCTGCCTAAATAATAAAAAATTAAATAAAGCCTGAATTCGTGTGCAAACGAAATCTTTTGTTTTTATTTAATTTTTCTTTAATTTTTCTTTTATTTTGATTAGCCGAATATATATTTTTAAAACTTTATGTTTTAATTTTCTCTCTTGAATCCTCTTCATGTATATTCTGGGCATTATCAAATGATTATTTAATAATCGAAAAATAATTGAATAATTAGATCAATTATTTTGAAGCCTCAAATAATTTGCTAACGTCAAAAGCCTCATGAGATCAAATGAATTAATAGCAAATAGCTTGATAGACAGTCAGATCGAGGGCCATCCCATCTCTTATTAGTCAAGCTGAAAAGAAGGATACAAAGGAGCTTCGTTCCTCGAGCAGACTTCAGGCCATCCAACCCTTCATCAAGCTCTTCCACACCTCTTCCACCAGAACACGACCGCTTGCTATACTCCTTTGTCAAAAATTTTCAGCAACGCTTCTGCTTGCTTCGTCTCATCTTATATCTTCTATGGTATCGCAATCGTGGCCCTTTCAGATGCCTGCTTCCTTTTCTCGTCGCTTTTCTTATTTGAATTCTGGCGCACTTTCTCAGCTGCGATTTTGTCCTTTTTGACTTTGTTGTCACTCTGGAAAATGTGTAAATTTCTATTACTCTCGTTGTGCCTAGTGTACTTAATACTTTGGATAGGGCTAGGCACTACGGCAACAATGTCACTTCCGCTGCTTGGGTCGCCAGCCGATATTATACTTCCCGACGGAACTAACCTTGCAATACTGCTTGTGATATTAGTTGTGTGGGACCCAGGAGAAGGGGTTGGTACATATTCTTATGGTATAGGCAATGGCTAACATTCCAATTAGACCAAAATCATGTACCGGAATGGTCACTAAGTCGCCACCAACCAATAAACTCACCATAATGAGTCCTAGCGAGCTCGGGTCGATCACTTTCGCCCAAATATTGGTTCAGTGCTTAACATTGACACTTTCAGTACCTGGTTCAGCCTCGGTCTTAGGCGCTTCAGATGCGGCCTTTGAAGGCTGCTCGGAGCTATCGTGGAACAGATCTTCCTCCTCACTCGGAACATGGGTGACCGGGGTGGATTCGGTATTGGCCTGCTGGTTATTCCTCACGGTTTCGAAGACGAGCGTTGGGTCAGATGCAACAACGCGTTCGGCAGACTCAGCAGGATATCGGCTTTGTGGACGATCCGAGCGCCGGCGTGGACTCGAAATGCCACTAGAAGCATATCTTCATACTCGGAGGACTAAAGGCAACCCATCGGCTGACGTAGCCTCAAGCATGGCTCAAACTGCTCGAGAAGCGCATCCAACCAACTATGCTCGGCATTGTTTTCATCCTCGCTCGTGGATCGCTATGTCCAGCCATCACAGGTTTCATTGCAAGTCGAGTAAGCGTCAAGGCGATGCAATCTATCCAGACTGGCCCTTCATTGCCACGGGTGTTGCATGGCTGCTGGTCCCCAAAAGCTCCAAAGCGAGATGATTGATATAGATGAGTTGTACAGAATGGTACTCCACTATATCTACTGTAAATCTAAGAGCCAACTTACGCAGCCGAATATATAGCTCTGACCTTCCCGTCCAACATCTCTCTTACAAAAGTCATTAACCCTACAACCTCTACATCAGGATACAGCTCCTTAGCATCCAAATACCCTAGATACTTCGCGCGCTTGGGTGTATTATCTCCGCGGATGCCAATCGAGTATTTGTACTGCGTTAAACCCAGTTGACTCCATGCTTCGATGTCCGTGGGATTGGTTGCGAGAATTTTGTATGCGTCCGAGATGATGTTTTCCATGTCATCTTTGCTCAACTGGCATCATTGTCAGTAGTCAATCAATCAAAACGTCCAAGTGCCGCAAAAGGGTGATAGATAGAAATCCTACAACTTACACTCTGTCTGACAACCTTCTCGCCAGACTTTTCCTCAAGTATTTCCAAGATATGATTCTGCGTCCAAACCTCTCCATAGGCAAAAACTATCCTATTCAGGGTCCGTGGATCAGCAATAATCCGCGCAACATACTTCCCAATATCGCGGTTGTCCACTACCGCGAAGGGTGTCTCGCCATCGCCCATAATTTCATTCAACGCATACTCCATCTTGGTTTGTATGCGACCCGAGGGCAGCGGCGGGAGACTTAATTGGCACCACCAGCCGACGTCGATGACGGTGTAAGGGAGATAGAGAACCTTTATGCGGTCAAGCATGTCCTCTTTCTGTCCATCACGGAGAGATGATGATGTCAGCGATCGGATTCGAATTCCATACCTGATTGTGCGAGGGTAGCGGGCGAGAGAAACAAGCTACATCGTAGTTGTGAAACACGGTAGTACGTACCGCTTCTCTGAGCTTCATTACACCCCTCGGCGGACACGCCGGCCCGAAGAAACTCGGCACGTAGCGCTGAACTTTGGCCTGACTAGAGGCCTCAATAAGAGCCATTTGTTCCTTTTGGTGCACCATCGTTAGGCACGAGATTACGACGTCCATGCCGGTGAGGGCTACGACGAGGGCGTCGGTTGCGTTGAAATCGTCGACAGATTTCACGATTGCGCCGCGGGCAGAGAAGGCGCGGAGAACGGGTTTGTCAACAGAGGCTGAGCGGGCTAACGCGAAGACTTCCTTTGGGACAGGGTTAGATGAGGATGCTGAACTTGTTCCAACTATGGGCTGTGGTCGAATGACGTACAAATTGTTCGGGGTTGGCTAGCAATGCGTCCATGATTGACTGGCCTGTCTCTCCAGTCGCGCCGGCTACGGCTACTTTGAGTCTTGCGGCCATGCTTAGTCTGATAAATGAAGGAATGAATATGTATTGCACACGGGAAACTGCTGTAGGAGTTTCACGATGGATGCTGAGGACAAGTTTCTCAAATCACGAAAAATGAACTGTTCGTCTTGCCACGAAAGTTTGGGGTAAGGGAAGCTCTGGTTAAATACATTCTCTCCCACTTCAACTAGGCACAAACTAACAATTATTCAAGACACGTACGGATCACGGATCGTCATGGGTTCCGAAACGCTACTGTAGTAGTTTTGGAGTCCACGTTTCTCACTTAATCACGCACTAATTAGTAGATGTCTACAGTCTCGCAAATACCAATGCAATCCAAGGTTCAGGTAGCTTCTGAAGATACTATCTGTTGTGTAGACATCTTTGTGTTCAATAAAGCTATATTTTCTCGGGATAGATAAATAAATCCTAGTTCTTGGAGAGCAACGGAAGCAAGGATGCCCAAGTCGTAGCTCAGCGAATCTGACTTTGAGTTAAGAAACAAAACTCTAATTCGCATTTATCAAATTCAACTCGTAGATTATAAGGATATAGAAACTACGAATTACCTGATTAAACAATCCGTTATAATTCAAAAAGTCCAAATTAAAATCCAAGTTGACTAAAAAAAAACGAGTTAAAATTCTAACTCAAATTCGGGCATTTCTGACGACCGCCGGAACGGCGGAACCGGATACAGCATTCGGCGACGGCCCAGGACGACACAACCTCCGAGCCACCCTTAACAAGCCACAACTAGCCACTAAAGCCATCAAATTTATAGAACATACACAGACGCGGTACATGAAGCTGAGCGCTGGGGGAAGACTGTACGTAGAAGGGTTCATTAGTCAACCGCGCACATTGGCCAACTCTCTATACTGTCTATTGCTAAGCAATGGCATTAGCATATTTCCTTATCGGTCCTATCTCGTCCATATCTTCTTAATTAATAGAAAATATGTAACAAAGTGTACTTCACATGCAGCAGCATCTATCTCTATTTACTTCTCTTACCGTGACGGTTTTCCAGAAACGCCCTAGATATTTGTGTGATAGCTTCCTTACAGTAGTCTATTTGCCTAATGCGTTCTGTTTCCAGAGCTATTGTTTTAGAGCAACATGCACCATTTCAAGTACCTTGCTGTACAGCCCTACCTCGCTTGCATATCACGCTGCTTTGAACAGCATCGACGCCCACACCTGGAGCGCTGACTCGGCCTTTGGTGGGTTGTCTACCGCGGCTTGAGCGTGCGGGAATAGCGCTTGGCACACTGCGACCGTTTCTCGTACCGTCCCATCGGATAGCTGTCGTCTATGAGCACTGCATAGGTCCCCTTCCACCGCTCCAGCTCCTTGTGCAATGACGAGGAGTGACGGGATGTAATGGATGATGAGGCCACCGAGAGGCGCACTGAAGGGTTTCGATGAGGCCGAGATCTTGGAGAAAGGGAGAAAGCCTTGTCGTGCAATCTCTTGGTTCAGTCGGGCATGGGTAATTGTTAGATGGTGCGACGTCTACAACGACTGATGGAAGTTATCAAAGTGAAAAGTCATCACTATGACGTTCCCCGAACGGGACAGCGCCTCAACGAGCGATAGTATCGTCTTGCCAAGCCGAGATCTAAAGCTACGCTCGAAGAAGGGCGCTGTTGCGGGGAGTACGTGGCCTTCTACAGCGCGTGTGATGCCTCCCGTAACGGTTCCGGACGTACTCTCGTCGCCGCCAAGTAGTGGCTTCGAGCTTGATGTCTAAGACTGGGAACGGGTCAAGCGAGGCTCCTCGTCATTCGAATCATGGGCCATTATATCGTAGTGGTCGTAAAATAAGGGTCTTGATTCATGTTGAATGCACAGTGAAAATGGTAACGCGGCACGTTCACGGTGCTTTTGAGCCCCGCACCGACGATGGAGGATGTGCCCAATGAGTCTTCACTATGAACACTCTGAGCCTACATTGGCTGTTGCTGGTATGTAATAATCCATCGCTTACAGGATATACACCGAGAGTGCTGCTCCTCGTGTTCTCGGCGTACCTCAGGTTAGTCAAGGTAGATAATAAAACGGCTGCCATAAATACGGGCCCCAACAGGAGGCAAAATTGGATTCATTACCTAAAGCCAACTCTTACGCTTACTGCTCAGTGTAGTATAACTCGAGACGTGGTTCAACTGTCTGCGCTTTTGCTTTCGCCTTCTCAATCCCAGGAAATTGGTCTCTCTCTCAGAGCCGCCTGTACCATCCTTAATGAAATAGTGATCAGAATTCTCCTCCCGGCTCACATGCCAATCGACATTGAACTGGTCTCCTTCTGGTCCAGCACCACAGCTTCCATTCAAGCGTCTCGAAGGCGGACTATTAATGGCAAGTGCGAAGAGATTCTGAGGCTCTGTGTAATCGGTAACGAGACCTGGACGAATGAGGAAATAGATGAGACAGACGACGTTGGTAACGAAGACGAGAAAGAGCGGGACGTAGAACATTGACTGCCAGCCTTTAACATAACCCGATGTGTATTCTTGTGAAGACAAGGAGGCGTCGAATGGTACCTGCTTGGCCTCAAATTCCAATTCCTTGGAATGAGTGAACTTTGCGTCTGAGCTGCTCAAAAGTAGAGTGCTGCCCGCCATCACGGCAAGGGACTCCGCGATGCTAGGCATCAAGGAAGGTAAACTCTGTAGTACTGGCTTTTGAACGACAATAAATTGGGAGAGGAGTCTTGCTGTCGAGGCATTTGCATCAGTGATCCCAGTACTTAATGAGACAGCCTTGAGCCACTCAGAGCCCACATCCATCCAATCAGGAGTCCGTACCATGCTCGGTGCACTGGAGTTAGACTTAATGTAAGTATTTTTATCGTGCGAGTCTTCGCAGCGAGATGTTAACTTTCCACCCGTCTTTCCTGAGACGTTATAATGTGTACTGCAGGATGACATGAGGAAAGACCGGATTCGACACAGGGTGTAATCGTTTGTTGTCTCATTCTGTGCTTTGATGAGAAGGTAAATCGCATCTCTCGTATCATAGTCGTCAGGAGCCGGTACCGAAACATTAACGAGCGAGTTGTATTCAATGGGGTACTTGGGAAAGAATGGGGCCTGGCGATTGTAGTTTGGGCCCCATTCAAATAAGTCGTCGACGATTGTTATGACTTTTGTCCCTGGCATGGGGCCCGATGTGACATTTATAATAGGTTCCAACTCAGTGACGTTCATGTTGGCGCAGAGGACATTGACAGCTGGGCTGACTACGGCTGCTCTGAGCGAGTATTCGCCTACCCCATCTAGCTCTTCTGGCTGTAGGATCGCATTTCTTGGATGATGTGCAGCAGCCACCACCCCCGCATGAGGCATTGCTAAACTCACATTGTTGACAACTCGTTTGTATTTAGTGTAAGCAGCAATCATGTTGCTCGTGTCCTTGAGGATCCAACTTCCTGTCACTGTGGTATTGTCAAACATAATAGCAGGGGCTTGGGGGCGCTGTGACAAATCCGAGACTCCATCGCCGATATCGCTAATTTGGTTCCAGGCGTCGAGAAAAGTCATATGATTATGGTGTGCTGGAGGGGAATCAGTATTGCTTTGGACCGCAGGAGACATGTGAATACCTTGTCCGGCATGTAAAACTGATAAGCAGGTAAGGCCACGATTGATAGGGTCCGCATTAAGCGGAACTGGAGTCCGGCAATGTTCCCCGATATATTTGGCATTGGCGTAACTCGTCCTTACCCAACCATACATTACTTTGTTTTCCCAACTCCCATACTTCAAATGCGGAGAGACGAGAGCATCCGAGGCGGTCGTATAGGACATTGCTATGAAAGCAGCTGTTAAGGTGATAGCCCCAAGGATAGTGACCCCGGCGTGTTGTAGAACCTGCCAATGAGTAATCATGAACCCTGGTTGAAGGACCCAAGTTCTCATTGTCAATTCTGCAATATTGACGCCACGGGATGCTTTCACGAAAGATCTTCGACTGAGCACCTGCCCGAGGAAGGCCACAAAAACGGTGACAAACGACAACTCAATTGTTTTTGCGAATAAGGTAAAGAGCGTCGATGCGGTAGCTGGTGACAATTTTCCTCCGGTATGGATTCTGCGGCCGTATCTTGGTTGGTAAAGCGCGACGACGAGATATATCCCGGAAAATATAGTCGAATAAATAGAGAGGATCAAAATAGATATGGAAAGCCAGTTGTTCCTGGGAGATAGTACATCATGATGCGCGGGACATCCATTCAACAATCCTAGGGCCAGTCAGCAACGCCAACTACCTACCAGGGCTTTTTACCAGTTTGATCATTATCATTACTATTGAAATTCCCGCTGCTTCCATTCTCCTGCTCGAAAACTTCGTGACTTGCAAATCCCTTGTTTCGGTCATCGGTATTGTCGTCTCTTGTGCCATATTTCGAATCCAGACTGTCAGCAAATGATTGCTTCTGTCCATTGAATACATCATGCTCCTCATCATCTTGTTCTCGCATCGTCGTCAGACCACCTCGATCGAAACTATATGCCCCTGATTCACTGATCTGCGACGGTGATAAAAAAGGTTTCGCTGACCCAGGTGTTCGGGGAGAAGATTTTGAGCTCGAGTTCGAGAAATAAGGGTTAATAGGTGTAGGTGGGGAAGGCGCAACTCGATTGGGGCTTTTCACACTGGGAGGAAAAGCTCCAAGGGGAGCAGGTGGGGTTTGCCCACCTCGACTTCCGACAGGTACACGAGTGATAGACATTGGTCTTCCACTTCGACTGATTCCCAGACCCTGTGCAGAAGAATCGATCGGCTCCATTGGAAATGCATGTGTCGACGAGCCCGGCGAGCCGTGCTCTTGGATTTCGTCTGCAAATCGAATCGTGCCTTGGGAAGGCTGTCGACGATGGGGATTTCGAAGAAGAGGGGACGTGGTAAGGTCCATTGGGGGCGTAGAGATGGGCACGCTCGTGTCCTGTTGACGCAGCGGACTATTTGGATCTGATGAATTGTTCATGGCGAGGCTGAGACAGAATTGAGCAGATTACATCGAAAGCACCTATGGCCGTCCGTAACCTGAACGAGGGTTGCGCATATGCAGCGATAATAGAGAATTATACAATTAGGAGAGGAGCAGGTGCAGAAATTGATTGCAGGGAGAGACACTGGACTCTGAAAAGAAAGCAACAAGAAAGACAAATGCTCGCTGAATTCTTTGGGGGAGGAAGAGGGCTCCGTCAACATGGCTGTCTGACTTCAGATGCAGAAACCCTTCAAGTTTGCACACTTGACGTTGCATTGAGGAGATTGCGCATTGCGTTATCGCAGTACTGAGGAGGCCTCCTGCAGGAAATTCCATAGATAGCCACATGGCCATCTGCGCCTGTTCTCCATTGTGCTCTCACATGAGGCTCGGTGCAGATAGTGGGGGGATGTTGGAGGTGTCGTTGGATGAATCGACTCCAGTGGCGCTTCAGGGGGCTTGCTGCGGCCTGGAAGCTCAGGTCTGGGTGCCGCTGGTGCCAACAGCACAGCCTCAACCGCCAACTTCCCGATCTCCAGCATTTCTTTTTCCTTGACTATCGAATGATGGGCGGCACTAGTTTGAACTTTGCCAATCATCGGACGACAATGTTTCAGCCGCAAGTCCTCTAGTAGCGCTAACAGCAGTCTCGAGCATCGGATCGTCGCTTCCCCCAAAGCGCGGGGCAAAGCCGGCCCGTCCAGATTCGCCATGCTCTGGCCAAAAAGGGCATTTGTCAGTCGTCAGCGGCTGAGAATTCGATTCTCGTATTGATGTTGTACATTTCAATCAAACTGGGAACTTTTCTCTTGCGCGTCGATCGGCAATATCTCGAGTTTTCTTGCACGGTTTTGGTCCTGTATTTTATTTCCAGTTCGATCAATAAGTTCATGGAAACATGCCCTTTCTTCTGTTCTTTATTCAGGGCCCCCGGGTATTCCTCGAAAGTTTGATACAATATGTCTCTCGTTGCTCGCTTCCATCCATTTGATTTCTTTTACGTCTTGCTCGCTGGCTGCCTTATCCTTCTTGCTCTACGTATGTGCACTCCGGAATGTCTCGTACGCCGGAACATCTTAAGCCTAGTCTAATTTTTCAGCGTACTGTTACAAGCCGAATATAATTTAAATAAGGACTGGGTCATAAGGTAATGATCTAGACGACTCCGGCATTTTATGTCCTCCAGGTTGGTGTAAGGTTATGCACAACTAATCAAGTCCAGCGTTACCAAGCCATTCTCTCTCCTTCCCAAGACAGGAACCGACCTGAATCCTCATCTCTAAGCTCATCAATGACTTTCACCAGACTTCTCACAACTTCCTGCACCGTATTCTCCGCATCCGGATTCATGTCCGTCTTCACATTACCAGGATCAATCGCCACGACTATGCACTCCTTGTAAAACATAGCTTGCTTAACAGTCAACATGTTCAGAGCAGCTTTGCTGATGCTGTATCCCACAACGTCTTGGATTGGCCGACGGGGTGCGAGGTCGAGAGATGCGCACATGGATGAGATATTCAGGAGCTTCGAGCCAGGATGGAAGAGTGGGGCAATGACTTGAGTGATGAGAAGGGTGCCGACGACATTAGTAGTGAAGTGAGCTTCTAGGTTGGTGGAGGAGATGTTGGAAACGTTTTCATCGGGAGAGTCCTGCGAAATCCCTAAGGTAGAAGAGTGAGAACACAAGAAAAGCTCTAAGAGTGGGGTAGGTGCAAACCGGCATTGTTGATTAGCAGATCAACACTGTCCACCTTCCCTTTAATGGCTTTGCCGAAAGTTTCAACGCTTTTAGAGTCGCCAATATCACAGTCAAACAGCATCAAATGCCCACCGGCCTCGTCAGCCAAAGTTCGGAGGTTGGCTGAGGGAGTCGCGTTACGACTTACGCCCACTACCGTGTGGCCTTTAGCGAGGAATTGTTGGACTAGTTCGAAGCCCATGCCACGGGCAGCTCTGCGAGAACATTCAGTAAGATACATTCGGCTTGGTGATGTGCTTGTGCTACCCTGTGACAACGTAGACTCCAGATAAATGAGACATTCTGAATTTTACGTTCTCCGGGGGAAAAAGTGCGTTTAAAGCACCGTCGCCAGGCGGGTTGCTAACTTCAAATTGAGGGCTGCAGTACGCGCAAGAAGAAAGCTAAAAAATGAGCCTTTTACGTCAGATACCATCTTGGCAATTTGTAAGCAAAAGCACTTCCCGGGAAACCAGCTAAAATACTTATTTTTCATGCAGGGTGATATATTGAGGATGGCCGTTTTTTAAGTACTTCGATTATGAACCTGGAACGGAAACTCTGTCATAACCCCATTTCTCCCGCCAGCACTGTTCAACTATCCATTTCGCTGAAACAACTCTTCAACATCATTGATCCCCACAACATCAACAAATTTCGGCAACACCCTATCCAGCAAAAACCCGCTAACCTACTCGTCGTCGTCCGTAATGCCCTCCCTCGGCACCACAATATGAAAGTCCAAATCCGCCCCCAGTCTCGCAGACCCAAGCAAACTTCCCACGGTCGTCAAACCACACAACACCACATGCTTAATATCCCTAGCCCTCAAATACTGCAACAACTCCGACGACGAGAAACACCCAGCTTGGATCTTTGAAAGTATAATCTCGCTACCATTCCCCCATCCGCCGTCTGGAACTAGGGAACTTGGGATCGCGTAATTGGGATGATTGGGATCTTTAAATGCATCGCCGAAATGACCCGCAGCTTTGAGGTAAGCGACCTAGGAGGCGAGTTTATTGTAAGGAGACACGAAGGAGTTGGAGTTTATGCCGAAGGGGAGCACGTGGTGGATTATTAGGGGGACGGCGGCATCGTTCTCTTGCTTTTGGATAGCGTCGCGGAAGAGTTTGAGTAGTCGTTGGATGTTGGCAAGGTAGTTGGCTTGTTGGGTTGCGTTGAAACGGTGCAGGATTTGGTCTTGTACGTCTGCTAGGAGGAAGGCTGTGTGTTGGATGTCGATGGGGACGTAGAATTTTGAAGCCATAGCTGGAATTGGAATGCTGCTGTGGGTATGGGTAAGAGTATATTTTAGAGAAAGAAAATGTATACATTTATATGATTCAAAAGCCAAAAGTTATGTACAGTTGATTTCATCGGCGGCGTACTCCGATTCATTCCTTCACCGGTGAGGAATATGGACTTCGATATATATTGGATATCGTTGTCGTAATTTTTACCAAGCGGCAGCAAATATGTCTGAGATATTTAGGTACTGCTGACAGTGCAGGTTTTGTATGCATGCCGTAACTTTCCTTTTCGAGTATTGGCGGTCGGCTCAGCCCGTCTTTGCTAAAACGGGGGGGGGCGGACTTAATATTTCGGGATCGCTGAATTACGAAAAGACCGCGCCAGGAATTAGATCAAAGTCTAGTATAGGGTGCCGCTGCTGATCCGTTAGTTAGTGAATTGAGCGTTATATTATTTATCTCATCAATATAGACAACTTCCTCTCTTCATAGTACGTTGTAAAGGGGTTGTGTTGATTGCAGCTTTGTTCATTAGATAGCTTTGAACGCTCCAAGTTTCATAAATGTGTCTCAAAAGCACTCCATTCCTGTTATGAAGTAGTAGATGTTGTTTAGGACGGCTTTTCGACTGCAGGAAGCTGGAACTTCTTACATCAGGCAGCGAAATACAGCACGTGAACACAATGGAAGTTCACGTGCTCGCTTCGCCCACCTCAAGGCTGTTCTGAAGGCTTCGTGCAACCTGCCAAGGCTAGGCTGCAACTGCACGTCGACTTTTAAATATCAAGCATAACTACCTCTCATCACAAACACAGCAGATATTCCTTCCCTTCGAGCCATGTCTCACAAGATGACAGCCTCAAACAAACGAACCACACGTTCGAGGACTGCGGCTTTATCAACAAAAGTCATCGCCAGCCCTGCACCAAAATGCTATCTTATGACCATTCCGCCCGAAGTTCGAGATTCAATCTTGCGATATCTTCTCCGACTCCCAGAGTTTGATGAAAAGCCTTCGGAATCCAACGATGTCCCTCGGAGCCAGAGTATACTGAGCTTCACACATAACTACCATGGGACTGTCAACATCATAGGCTCCGGGAGACCAGGGTCCTGGATATCGATCCAGGGAGAGTCTGATCGCGCGTTTCGCCATAGAGTGCGAACATTGAAAGCGCTGACACATACTTGCAAAGCGCTCTATTTTGAAAGTGTCGCCCTCTTCTACGCGCACCATTCCTACACTTTCGACTGCGCAAACTCCTGTACGTGGATTGCATTGAACCTACTTTGAGCTTGAGTTCACTAACATTCCACTGTTCAAAGGTGCCAAAATGTTGAGAATTATCGGTCCAGGTAGACGTCAGCATATCAAGGACGTCACTCTGACGCTTGAAGACATAAGCAGTGACAACAAGCAACCCGGAAACGCAGCGAAGCTCCTTGTTCAGTGCAATCTGAAAAGGCTGAAGATCATTGTCAATCGAAATACAGTCCGGACTATGTTTACGCGCAATTTGTTTCGCGCTGCTGGCGTAAAGAAATTGAGAGAGATTCGGGGATGCGAGGAAGTTGCTGTACAACAAGTTTCATACACATGGTTGACTCCAGGTACGCTTCGGTACTACTATCAGCCACAGGAACTCTTGTATCCAGAAGAGCATGTTAAGGAGTTTCATGCTGTGTTGAAGGCAGAGTTGTGCCAAGCAAGAGAGCAAGTACGTGAAGTTGTGAAGGAGATTGTTGTGGAGGAACATGATGAGTAGGGCGGGCACTGGAACAGGGAAGATATGGGATGGGCAGTAAGGGGCATTCAATCTATGAGGTTTTAGAGTCAGGGATATGAGATTCATGCGGTTTTGCTTTTTGATACCATGACATATTTAAGTGAATCGACGACGTCAAGCATTCAAATTTTCCAGCACGCCAACTTGTTTGATGTCAATCTCCACAATAGAAAAGAGCAACAAATTCTGTCTTGGAGCGACAAACAAGATTCCCTTCCATCATAACACCGTAAAATGTCTGTTTTTCGCCAAATTCTGGCAGTGTTATGTTGCTTCAGCTCGAGACCCCAAGTCGACCCTGACGTCAATCAACCGGTCGAACTCTCAACTTCAAAACCCGCCGCGGTCCTTGCTGCTACAGAAAGCTCGATCATAAGATCTCCCCTCTTAAAACTCCCCCGCGAGCTGAGAGACAAAATACTCGCATACCACCTCGTGCACTCGACAGCCGTATACTGGAGTCCCATCAGTGACCGAGCCATACTCGGCAGCGACAAACTCGACAACCACCACTTCGCGATTTTATGTGCAAGCAAACAGCTCTACGAAGAGGCAATGACAATCTATTACGGTCGAAATGTATTCTCTTTCTACCACATATCCGCAAGTATGAAATATCCCTTTCGGTTGATGAAGCGCTTATTGACCACTTCTTAGTGATGAAGTTTTTGTCGGACATAGGATCCAACGGACGAAGATTCGTGAAGCATATTCAGTTCACATTACGTGTCTTTAAAACGGGCGATACGAGCCTAAACGACAAAGCCATGGAAATGCTAGCTCAGTGTGAGTCTCTACGAAGCTTGACTATAAATCTGCTTGGTACATTCGAACAGTCTATAATGAGTTCTCGAAGTCTGTTGGAGGCAGACGGTATCAAGACGCTGAGGAGGATGAGAGGACTTCAGGAGGTCAAATTGAATCCGGTGAGAGGTTGTCCGTGTGGATCGAAGATGAACGGAGATGAATACTCGGCGCAGCGATTGAGAGTGAAGGAACTTAGAGACGTCTTGCAGGAGGAACTTTGCAGGGAGAAGGGATCTGAGGTTGAGAAAATTGAGGAGGAGGTTTGTAGAGAGAAGGGATCTGAGGTTGGGAAAGTTCAGGAGGGGGTAGAGAAGAAAGGCATGTGGGTTGGCTGGGGAAAGCTGGGCTGGAGGCGCGGTATCACTCTCACGGCGGAGAAGCAGATCAGATAATAATGTACCTGATAGCCAGAACTCCATGGGGCTCTTCCAAATGTATTATATTTGAATTTCAAGATATTCACCTGTTTAGGGCCAAGCAATTGAATGGTTGAAATGAAGGCAAAAAGCAGCAAAACGCATTCACTTCTAAGAAGGAAGTCGCGTTGCCCATAAAGGTGACTTTTCCCACTACCCACTCCTCTTCTCCCCAACACCCACACATTCTCAACAGCACAACACCCAATTTTCGTGCTGTCAGTAACAAAATGAAGGACCAAGGAAACGGTAAGTTATTTCCCTCATTCAACGTGCTTCCGGCTCTTGTGCGAAATGGTAGCTCCTCAGAGTCTGAGTCCTTGCTCAGAGCCAGTGGTTGATGTTGCAGTTCACCGGCGCGCCTTCCTCCATTCAGTCCCCCTCTGAATTCATCGAGTATATTGAAATGAGGTCGATAAGCTAACATTATTTCGTAGCAGTGGGTAATGCCGCAAGGCGCTTCGTTGTACTCATACCTCCTCCCGATACTACAACGTTCCCGTTCCTCACGCTCCCGGCAGAGATCCGCAATATGATCTATCGATACATCCTGTGTCTCGACAATCCCCTTCAAATAGACTGGTATTGGCAGTATCGACGAGAAGAGCGCCAAAAGATCGGGATGTTAGGATCGGATGAAACCTTGAAGCTCGTGCGCCTCTGCAAACAGATCTACCATGAAGCACTCCCGATCTATTTCGGAGAGAACACATTCGAGTTCATTGCTGTACATTTTATGGGCTCTTTCTTGAAGGGCATAAGCGACGAACGACGAAATCTCATGAGAAACATAAGCTTTGAGTATGGCGGGAAAAAACTCAACGAAGGTTTCGACTTGCTGCAAAAATGCGCGAATCTGGAGAAGCTACATGTCGGTACTTCTTCTAATACAACGAATCGTGCAAGAGGAGATCAACGGGACTTGTGCAATGCGAATGGCCTGAAGTCGTTGTTGAAAGTCAGAGGTTGTAAGGAGGTTACAACAACCCACAGCTTAAATTACGATTACCGCGACTTTGTTGTTACGAAAGAGAGCGTCGAAAGGTTTCAGGAGCTTGTGAAGACAGAGTTGTGCAAGGAGAGGAAGGAAGTGAAGAAGCGGAAGCCAAAGGGGCAGGGCAAGAAGGCGCTGGCGGGGGCACTTAAGGCGGCAAAAGGAAATGAGGGAGGTCATGGCAATGGGAGTGTGGCCTGAAATGGGGCTTCATGGGAGAGAGATCACTGAAATGAACTGGGGCACATCATTTGGCGATGCATGTTCGGTATGGGCTGGCACTCATAGGGAGCACGGATAGGAGGAAATTGATATCGCATACCTACAGGGAAACACACTGACTATGCTGGACAACACATAAGTAGCGTATTGAAATCAAAAATCATTTTGCTGTAACAGGCCGCCTTCTCTCTAGAGCAATTGATATTCACCCACTTGGTGCCAGGACAGCGAAATTGCATACGTGAGATCGTAGAGGGTACAAAGATATTCACTTACAAACAAAAGATAACCTTACTTAGGGTGAATTCCACCTGCAATATTCACTATCAAATCCGGAATCCTCCTGTGTATAAAGGGAGCTTCTCTCACTCATCCTACATGCTCTCCATAACATATTCAACGCCACATCTTCAACATCAATACCCTCACGAACAGAGCACTGAAGCACTCTGAACGCTGCTTCGAGATGATTGATCAAGCTGTCGATCAAGGTCCCGGCCAAGCTGCTGGTCAAGTTGCCAGTAAGTTCCATTCCATAATCCGACACGATGTCCCTCCTGTGGGACTTTCAAAGCCCTCGAGGCCGCCTTGAAGCTTACATTTGCAGAACTGACACTGTGTACAGCAATGAAGCGTCCCAACACCCAGCTCGTCGCGGCAACGCCAACCTCTATGTTTCCGTTCCTTTCCCTCCCGCCTGAAATACGCAATATGATTTACAAGTACCTTCTCCACTTCGACAATCCGATCAAGCCGCCAAGTCTCGACACAATAAATCTGCTACGAGAGTACGAGCGCAAGCATAAATGCCGAATCAGTGGGAGTGCATTAAGAATCGCGCGAGTCTGCCGACAGATGAAAGACGAAACCTTGCCAATCTACTTCGGCAATAACGTTTTCGAGTTCAGCTCGGTCCGAAATATTACGACATTTATGCAGGGTGTTGGAGAAGAACGCCGGAACATGATCACAAACATAAGTTTTACCTACTACGGAAGGGGGGTGGTCCCTGCCTTCACTGCACTTGGAGAATGCGCCAAGCTGAGACAACTCAATGTCAATGTGATGTGCTTCACAACAGGAGGGCCGGGAAACGATGATCTCACCTCGGTTCCTGGACTTAAGAAACTGCTGAAAATCCGAGGTTGTACGGAAGTGACAATTACATACGAAGATGGTTCAACCAATCGATACTCGGAGGATAACCGCCGGAAGTTCGAGAAGATGCTGAAGAACGAGCTCTGCAAGCCAAAAGTGGAGCCGAAGAGGAAGACTAAAAAGACTTCGCGGGCTTCAAAGGATCTCTGCTCAGAGGAGAAGGGCCAAGAGAGGTCGAGCGGAAAGGACAAGAAGACGGTGGGAGCAGAAGCCAAGGCACCAAAATCGAAAGGCCAAGGAAAGACACCGTGGGCGGCGACTTCGAAGACAACGAAAGCAGGAGCGAAGGGCAACAAGACATTGGCGGTAATACCAGAGGCAGCGAAGTAGGATATTCGGGAGCAGACGCTGAGAGTTTGGTTTGAAACGGGCATCGGGGTTGAGTGAGAGACAGATTGGTGGAACGAGGGATTTTGACATGAATGGGACGAGAAAAATTGGCATTGATATGATATGCACTGGGACTTTACGGGAAGCAGTGGAAATGGATGGAATGACTTCAGTTGATATCGCGGGCAAAACTCATTCGGGATGACTTCAGAGCAATTGAACATAGATAGAAAAATAATTAAATACACGTCAACAGGAGAATGCTCCTCGTACTCTTCAAATGTTAATCATTGCTCGGGGACATTTGAAGTTGATCAAGCAATTCCGAGTCCAACTTGGAGCTTCAAGATACTAGCTCTTAGCCCCAAAACGAAAGGAGAATCGAGTACACCCTGAATTATCCCAGATGCTCTGAAGACACCGGGGCTGGTAAGAACTGCCCATATTTTCAAAGCAGGCCCTGATTAAATTGACTTTTGATGTGGATTGCCAAATTCACTTGAATGGGGAAACTCCAAACAATCACTCTCTTCATTAAGGAAACACAAGAAACATCCCACCTCTCTATCCCGACAGCAAACGAAGGAAAACAACATTGATGCCCTCCACGAACAACTCTAGAGAGATATTCTTTCACTCACCTGCTCAGCTCATAACTACCTTCAGATATCATCCACTGCCTCATCCATAGCCTTCCATCACACATCATCAGTCTGCCTTCCAGCCTCGTGGTTGCCTTTTTGTCCTCCCAACAGCAAACATAATTAGGCGGTAACCCGGGGAGCTGGTAGCGGAGCTGGTACCTCTAGTGAAGTCACTGCAACCTCCTTCACATCTATCTACATTCACACCACACACCATTGCGAATAGCCTCACTTCTGCATCCTTTTCTGCTCTGCATTTTCCAACTGCAACGTCGTAACAGACTTTCGTCGCACAGCCTGCTAATTGCTGACTACGCCGCAGCGGATCCTGGTGCTCCCCCGCGTCGCGGAAGCCCCGTCCGTTCCCCACGCGACAACGGATCATCCAGCGCCAGCGCCAGAGCCAGAGCCAGAGCCGGCCTAACCCTACGAGCACACGCCGGTGCAGTCCGCCCTAGCCTCCCGCCTTAACGCTGCGCAGAGCTGCTGCTGGTGTGCTGCCGCCGCTGCTCAACATGCCTGCGCATCCAAACAACAAGTCCAGACGCAAGGGAGTGACCCCCATCAAGAAACTCGACCCAGATCATGTTTGGAGGCGAACGCTCGCTGTCATGGGTTTGGAGCCGCTGAGCTCGAGCAGCAATACTTCTGGAAACAAGGCTGTCGCTGCTACAGATACTGCTACGGCTGATCAGGATCCAGGTGGAATGGCTGCACCAACACCAGCACCCGAGCTTACACAAGGCTCCAAGAAAAAGCTGACGATCCTCGATCTGCCCGTCGAGGCCCAGAAGGAAATATTAAAGCATGTAAGTTCGGTCTGCATGGCACGAAACGGCGGTATTGAGCTGGGCGCATAACTTGGACCAGAACTGACACTGTACTTCTCACAATCAGTCTTCCACCACCTCCCTCCTCGCCCTCTGCCTTGTATCGAAGCACTTCCGTGATCTCGCTGCGGAGCGTCTATATCGCAAGTTCGAAGTCACCTTTTCTGAAGACCCCGATGATGGTTTAAATCCCTCGGCGGATGCCCTGGCTGGGGGGCTGGAGACCCTCGTTGCGAGTGATTATGACTATGCCAAATATCTGAGGGACATTGTGCTAGAGCCAATGAATGCCGGGGACAAAGGGGAACACGCATATCGGTACTACATGTACGATTCAAGTTGCGGCAAGTTCATGAACACCCTGTTCCTGCTTGCTTTGCGCAAGGCGAGGTCGCTGGAAACATTCAAGTGGGTTCTTCTCCCAAGAGAAAGACGCTATGTACTGACATTTTCGGCAGATGGGATATCCGAGTGGAACTCAGTCGGCCGGTCTTCAAAGCCTTACATCAAGTTCGAGCTCTCCAGAATCTACATATTCGCATGCAAGCGGGGCACTCCATGTACCAAGCATCACCACCATCGAATACCCTTCAATATGGCGACGGTACTGCAGTCATCATGCTTCCGCCTCCTCCTATGGGACCACCTAGTATGGGGCCACCTACACCCGGCTTCGGCCCACCTCCGCACAATCCTCCTTCGCTGTCCGTCACATACCCCTCGAGCAGCACAAATGTATATCCCGCAGGCTTCAAATACGGAGCTAAAATCCAACAAAAGACCACAAAAACTATACTGCCAAAGGTCAAAGCGGCCTCTCCTACCCTCGCCGGGTTCAAGAATCTTAAAACACTATCGATACTAGATATGGATACATTAGACTACGTGGAGGAACTGCGGATTTGTGTTAGAAACTGCTCTTCGACGCTTTCTAGCTTGACACTCTCATTCTCCGAAGCATTGGCAAGCAAGTCCCGAAAGCCACCACCAGAAGTACATTCCGACGATGACTCCGAAGCGGAAGATGAATTTGGGCAACTGACTGGAATCCAGCCGCCAGGTCCCCCTCCGCCTGGCATGGCTCCACCCAGCTCCGATGCCAACGCCCCGACGAAAGCACTGAAAGCGCAAGAAGAGAAAAAGAAGCAGGAGGACGTTTTGCATAGAATATTCAACCTTAAGACTGGCAAAAAGCCAAAACCACCAACCGCTGCCAAGGATTCAGAAAGTCCTCCTCCCCCTCCGCCGAACCCGAAAAGTGACGGAGAGCTCAAACTCAGATTCTTCCGGAACTTCGCAGCAATCGCGCAGCAACTCATGCAAGAGGTCAAGCCAGGTAGTGAAAAGACCCCAGAAGGGAAGAAGGCGCTGGAACTGATCCAGACGGCGGCGAAGCTGTTCACAGCCGACGATGATAAAGCCAAGGAGAAGTCATCACAGAATGGTAGCAGCTCCAAAGAAACGCCCGATACTTCGACTACAAGCGGAGATAATGCTTCAGACGATAATGTGGTAATGAGCGGCGCCGCCGAGGGAGATGACGAGCCGGGACTTTTCGACGAGGATCCAAAGAAGAAAGCTAAGAAATCTGCGCCCGATCATGACCCAGATGAAGCAAATCCTGATGATATCGATATTGAAGAGCCTGAAGGAAAGGAGGAATTTGATGATCCGTCCTCGGATACTGAGGCATCAGATGCAGACGAAGATTTAGAAGAACCTTCCGACATTACTGAGCAAGCGGTCGCTGATGAAGCTGATGTTACTAAAGAAGCTATCAAAGACGAGTCCTCCAACGGACTCGTCGAAGACCTTCCGGAACTCCCTACGTTAAAATCAGAGTCTCCCGAGGCGATGGCTGACCTAATTAAACGACTTAATCTGCAAGATCAAATAAATGCATTGGTCACCAAGCACAGTGCTATTCAAGAGGAAGGTGTGAAGCTTAGGCAGCGCATGGGGCACCTCCAAAGCACGATGAATATCGCAAATCCCACTCCCGCGGATCTTCAAACCTTGGCTGACGCCGAAGCCGAGTTTAGAAAGGTCTCGCTTCGACTGAAAGAGTTATCTAGGAGCTTGGATTCCTTAAATGAATTAGTTGATGATGTTGGGGCCGATGCCCAACTGGCTCTGCAACGAAAGGAAGACTCTAAGATGATTGAGTACGTTCGCACGACCAGGGGGCTTACTCTCCATTCTCTTGCTATCTACCTGATCCCCGTCCGAGCCGTCGTCCTCAGTACAGCAATCGACCTTCACGTCTTACAAAGCCTGACTCTTCTGAATGTGGGGCCTCAAATCGGTATCTGGAATCTTCTCTACAAGGAAAACAAAATGTTTCCTCTGCCATTGAAAAAGGTCTACACCGATAACGTTACAACTTCCTTCCTCCAATGCGTCGCCGAGCTCGACTGCGTAACTGAACTTCTACTGCTCGAAAAGCAAAAGGGACGCGTGGAAAGCACAGCGGCGAAAACAACAGTGACGATGGAGCATATCCGCAAAGCTATCTTGAAGAAACACGCTCCTACACTCAAAGTGCTTATGATCAAGCACGACTCGGCGAATGACTGGGATTTGAATATTAAGACCACCATGCTTCTCTGTCATCGCGCGAAAGCGTTGGAAGAATTATCTGTTTCCTTTGGCGTAAAGACTATGGTAAATTTCTCCCTATCATTCGCATTGCCACTGCTCCTTTCCCCGATCCCAAACCCAAAAAACTAAGCTAATGCCTATCAGCACTGCCTCCTCCAACACATGCCCGGCCTCACTTCCCTCCGCGCCCTGCACACAAACCAATTCCGCACCGACGACACCTGCATGTGGGTCATGCGTGAATTTAAGGGTTTCACCAAAGACAACGTGGCCCACAACCCCGACATGAAACTCGAATACCTCGCTCTGCAAGACAACGTTGATCGTCTCGTTCGCCGCTCCGCCTTGTATGTTTCTAAAACCAAGAAAGCAAAGGGTAAAGGTAAAGCGAAGGAGTCGAAACACCTTGCGGAGATGATCCTTGGTGTCAGTAATGCGCTGACTGGGGACGCTGCGAATGGAGCGCCGTTTGAGTGGCAGGCTAGTAGTGATGATGAGGATCAGTGGGATGTACCGGTGGGCAAAGCGGGGTTGAAGGTTGAGACTGTGGAGGGTGTTAGGTTCGGTGATGTGGTTGGGGTTAGGATTTTTGAGAAGGACGTTGTTGGTGGGCGTCTGTAATGCCTTTCCGCCTCGCCTCTTTTGCCTCTCTGAGCCGCTCATGACTTTCCAATGCTTTGAGGCAAAAGTGTGTTGGGCTCGAGATGCAAAGCGGGAGTTTGGAAGTATAGGTAGTGCATATGAATACGGGTGAGCAAGAGCGTTATTGGTATTGGTATAGGGGTTAATGGGGGTTCATGACGAAAGCGAAACGAAGCGAGAGGAAAGGATCAGATACCTATTTGCTTCAACTTCTTTTGAGCTGCCTGGGGTTTGGGCTTTAGCGTAGCGCAGCGTATCGGTTATGCATTACATTGCATTGCTAGCTGGCATACATACATGAGATTAGTTTTTTTAATGGAGTTTTCATTTATGGGTCTTTTGTGCCTCCTTTGCTTGGATTGGAATTCTACCTTTTATTCTGTGCGTGCTGGCCTTTGATTTCGACCCGCTTTGGTCTCGACATGTACTACAATCAATGCCTATCACGAATACAGCGGACGGACGGTGGATAGGAGAAGACGCTTTTGATAGACTCCGCGTTTGAACTCGGATTCTTCGCAAAATTATAGAGGCCCCTCTGCTAACTACAAAATCGCAAGAATGTAGACGAATTCGCCGAATTGAAATTACATTCCCTCATTTCTCCACCATATTTTCCAGCCATCATGTACTCCGAGTCTAAATCCCCCGCATTTCCCCACTTCTCATAATTTCTCATTTCATCACAAACACAATGCAGTCTGACGAAAGCTGAAATGTATTCTATCAATTCAATTCGATTATTCCCTATCTGAATACTGGGTTCAGTTGCTCACTAACTAGCCTGGGTATAATTCCCCACGCCATTCTTTTCTTTCTTTCTTTCTCTAGTTCCATTTCCTCCCAAATTGAGCTGAGCTGAGCCTGGTCGAGTATGAATAATACATTACTCACGCATCACCCTCTCCCCCTCCCCCCGAAAACTATCCTCACCGCCTCCCCAAAAATATATTCATCCCCTCTTAGCCTCCTATCCCCTCATTCCCCACCCTTCGCACCTTCCATCCCCCCCATCCCATCCTCCCCATCATCCCACGTATCCCCACCACCCGCCACAACATTAACGCCCTCGCTTCCCTCCCCCTCAACTTTCTTCCCCTGCTCATACGTCACGCGTCGCCAGCCGCTGGATTCGGAGGCGTCTTTGATCCATTCCATGGTTGGGAAGTAGTGGTCGTTTTTCTTCATGGTAATTACCCAGGGCACGTTGTCGAAGGTTTTGGCTTTGAGGCGGAAATCTGGGTTTGCGTTAGCTCGGAGTCTTTAAAGCTGAGGAGGATGGGGATGGGAAAGGGGAAGGGAAAAGGAGGGGGAAACATACAGGTATTATCAGGGATATCTACAACGGCTTTAAGGAAAGCCTCGAGATCTGGAGTTTTAACCCCATTTACGTGCGTGATGAAATTTGTTGGCGCAAGACCGTATTGATACGCGGGGCTTCCTCTCGTTCTGGCGCTCACGTAGACTTCAGAGTGTAATTTGCTGATCTGCTGTCTGACGGCGTGATGTGGGCGGTGCAGAATGGCGCCACAGAAACTGACAGCGCGGGTGGTTTCCAGATCATCAGCCGAGACGGTGGGCAATTTAACGCTCAATTCTTCGCAGTCTCGCACGATTACTGCGTCGAGTTCGTTGTAGTCGTACATTACATCTAACTCGTTGACGCGAGTGATGATCTTGCCGTTAAGACTAAGGATTACATCGCCTTCTTGGAGAGCACCGGATTGGTCTCCGCGCTCAAAGGTGCGTTTGCGGACCATGAAGAGTTGATGACGGGAGGAGTTGTCGAGGGCTACTTTTCGGATCCATTCTTCACTGACGCCCATGATTCGCGCTTGGGACATTTGGATGGCGGTGAACTCGACGCTGAGCATGCGCAGATTAGGCTGCTCGCCGCGTTGGATCTTGTTGATGACGGGGAGGAGGGTGGGAGTTGCGAGACCGAGGTGATAGTCGGTGTCTTTTTGGCTGACTGGGGAGCGCTCCCCAAGGTAGGTTAACCATAGTGCTTGTACTGTTCCATCCTTAGCAACGAGAACACCGCTTCCGCATTGCCCACTCAGGCTCGTGTCGACTGTAATGGCGTCGACGTTGATAGCTCTGTATCTTGGAGCGCCAGAGTTTGCTGGGATGGCGACGGCGGTGATGTCAGTCACAGTTGTCTGAGCAATGACTACACGCATATTTTGGTTGAAGCCTACAAAGTAGGTTGATGCTCCTTGGGTGATGTGCTTGGTGCTCAACTTTGCACTCTGCACGGGAGCATCAACGAGGGACGGATCGTATTGGATGATGGCGTAATTTTGAAGAGGGTGAAGGAAGACGACCTTGCCTTCTACGATGATAGAATCGGCAATAGTGATGGAGATATCGCAAAGATCATAAGGGACAATTGCCCTCGAGATGACAACCAATCCCTTCTCAGCATCGATCACTACTCCCATACCCCATTTTCGATTCCGTGGGAAGCCATCAAGCTTTACTGGCATATGGCATAACACCCGAACGAAACTGCGGACAATGTCGGCTGCGGCAGGGTGTTGTGAGTTTTCAAGCTGGATGAAACTGGCGGATCTTCGGACAGGGGGTGCGGCAGGGATGGCATCCGCCAAGTCTGTGAAATCCCAAAGACCAGTAATGTCATTCCTGACAGCAAGTCTCATCTTACTCGACCAGTGACGGTCGATATGTATGATGCTGGTATTCAAAGAGTGCAAGTCTCGCAGGTGCTTGTATGTGACAACAACTCTGGCTCGGTCTGGAATCCCTTTAGCGACTTCGATGAACGCATCCAAGTCAGGTGTCGGCTTGTGATCAATGCTCTGGATCATCCAGCCATTATCTGTGCTTTCGAATCTGAAAGATCCAGTTGCTTCGCAAACAAACACACCTTTACATGCAACGGCATATAGACGGGCTTGCTGGTACGACAGATTGTGGAAGCTTGCTCCTGCAACCGAGACGAAGCGATCAGGGGTAATGGCATGCAAATCTCCCACCTCTACTTCTGCCTCGATGTCCTCTCCGCCACGCTGCAAAAGTAGCTTGACTTTCCCATTGACACTAGAATCGAGGATATCATCAAGTCGAACGAATTGTGTTAATAATTCTCCATTGACCTTGATCAGCACATCTCCCTCCTCAATCTTGGTGTCTGAAGGGCCTTCGGGTAATACAATTTCTGCAACGAGCATACCCGTCTCTTTGGGAAAGCTTCGTCGGACAGCAGTCTCCCATTCAGGAGTCAGGCCAAGTCTCCGGCATTCATCAAAGGGTTTGATCATCCATTGACATTGTATTGTCCCACGGGTGACTGGTTTTCCTTCCTGTATGCACTTTAGGGCTCGGAGAGGTCGATCGAGGGGTAGGAAATAATCTGTAGCCGCTCCATCACTTCTACCTCCAGCTTGCAGAGCGACAGCGTACCCATCGATGTTAACGACCGGACTGCCAGAGCTTCCGCCACTAGCGGCTGCTGCTGCTTGTATGTAGTTTGTGTTGAAATCACAGTATCCGTCTCCGTATTCTGGCGCATTTCTGTCCAGTCTACTGATTACTCCCGAGAGAATACTGAGCTTCTCCCCCGCATCGTTACCCACAACTCTGATCTCCGAGCCAACTTTTGCAAGGTCTGGTCTGAGGGGCAGAGACGCAACGGGCATGTATTTGATAGCTTTGGGATCGAAACGAAGGATTCCGAAATCGTGGACAGGGTCTCGGTACACAGGGTAAGCGTCGACCTCCTCGTGGTTGTCGAATATGCAGAAACCCCAAAACGGACCCGACCCCACCACGTGTCTGTTGGTCATGATGTACCTGTAGAACTGTCAGTGTTGTATCTGCAGCGAAAACAGGACCTTGCTTACCCCCGCTCCGCGTCCACGACAAAACCTGTAGCCTCGCTGGTCAAGGCCGGGTCTGTGTCGAAGGAGCATGTCTGGCAGAACCTGATGGACACCACGTTGCGGACGACCTTCTCGATAGTTGCTTGCCATTCTGCTGTGTCTGCCATGGCGGCCATGATTCTGGGCTCTTCCATCTCGAGCTCTTCTTCGAAAAGCGAGCCGACCTCTGGGGTATTATCCCCCGCAGACTCCTTGCCGTTTATAGCTCGGTGCTGCTTCTGCGGTCGTTCGTCTGCCATACCTGGATGTGATTTCCGCTTTGCGCGGGGTGTGCCGTTGGATCCGTTCATGATGGAGTTGTGGAAGCTTGCGGTGGAGGTTGTACTGAAGCTTTTGAGGCTGCGAGTCAATCCAAAGGCTGCCAACGGCGCAAATGTGAATCTAGAGTCGCGTATACTGTAAACAAGGGAATGTGCTGTTGATGCAAAGGTTTGAGAGGATATTGGCACAGGCTGAGAAGAGCACGTCAACGAGTGGTGTCTCAGGCGCGCATAGAAAGCTCTATTCATCCAGCACACGAGGGCCCAATGCGCCTCGATTGCGCAGACGCGGGATAGTATACAGAGACTGACAGCGACAGGCGAAGGAGTGGCGGAAGGAAAAATGAGGCTATCGAGACAGCAATAGAGTAGCACAAGTAACAGACGGGAGCAGGCAGGAATGGCGTGGAGGGCAGAGAGAAGGCAGCATGCAGTCACAAGGTGGATGGATGCGGATGGTTTCGAATGCAGACCCTGTCCAAAATGTCACCCTGTCGGCCTTTGCTGTGAGGCTGCAGAAATGCACGGAACCATTTGCAGTGCCGGGGTGAGAATAGCATTCCTTAGATTCACACCGGGTGTCTGCAGAGAGAAAGCCATTGATTCGCTAAAGTAAGAGTGAAATCCATTCCATTCTCAGCTTCTCCCCTGAATCTGTTTCCTCCGGACTCCAATTACCGGCCTCGTTGCCTGAGTCAGCGTCTTGTCATCTGGCGCTTGTGTCAAAAGCACTTTGCTGATGTGAAATCATTTGCTGCCATTCTGATTCGTCGAAAATGTATGTATCGTGGTGTACGCCAGGCTCACGCATCCTTCGTCGATTCCGCGGTATACACAGCCCCCAACGGGAGTGACCTTGATTAATATACTTGCAACTTGAAGAGAGTATGCGGCTGGCAGACGTCAGCGACGGCTCGGCTCCTATTTGAGCGTCATGAAACTGTAGGTAACACAAATTGTATTCGAGATGCCATTGACTCGGGGGCCGCCATGCTACTTAAACACCTCGAGCTCCTTCCATGCTGTGCTCGAACTTGCCACTCGTGAACTGCCTCAACTGAACACGGCTCCTTACTTGTATATCAGCCAATCTCTCTACCTCAGCTCAAAAAATGCTTGGCGACGACGATGTTTACCAAGGGTTATGGGAAATGTACAATCAACCCACATTTCAAACATGGAAATGGACCCTTGGGAACCTGAATGGATTCATCGTTCTCGGGTGCCTCGGTATCCTTCTTACATTCTCTCAATCTCGAGCCTGGGTTGTCCTGCGGTATCTGATACATTTACGAAAGAAATCTATAAGACTCGACGGTGATACACATTCTGACCCTCTGGAGGATCTATCTCAAATGCACGCTATCAAAGATGTCGTTCCGTTTATCAAACACCTCACATCACGGTTGTACATAACCGCCCGACGGCCATTCCAAGGGGGACTACAACGCCAAGTCATACAACCACAACATGACTCGCCGATCATATCGCCTCTCTTTGGAATGACTGCATTGTTGAACGCAGTTCTATTTGTCGCCATGGGCGTGGCAATACCCTGTATTATTTCCGAGGGAACATTAGGAGCACCCCTTGTAAAGTCGAGAGTAAACGACGCCTGCCTGTGGGGGGATAATCTGGCTCGTCCTCAGGACCCGCACCATACTGATGCCATCTTCCAGCTTTGTGACGGCTATTATAGCAATAAAAGTTCGGACTGTGGTCAGAAACTACACCTACAACCACCAAAAATAATGAAAAGTCGGCTTCAAATTTGTCCATTTCCGGGGAATATCTGCTATAGCAACAACACGGATCCAATCGAATTCATGCATGAAAATATCACGGGTTATGATATTGGTATCAATACCAAGTCTAGGATTCTCATGAATCATCGCCTCACCTGTTCACCGGTTCATTTGGATTCTTTTCTTCTCCCAAATCTCGGCCCTCATCACCTCACAAAGATATCAGTCCAAAACATCAATTTCACTGCCGATGGCTTTGAAAGGGGAGGCTTTGTTACGCGTTATGTGCTACCATTTTTTGACATGACATTGCATTCATTGAACGGACCCAATCGCTTCTCCAACAGATATTCCGGGAATCCAGATATATTCCAAGGCTCGCAGAAATCCAGTGACCTTACAATACTACCAAATATTCCTTCAGATCAAATATCTGTGCATGGGCGTCCCATATATCGTTCTATTATTCATCCTGATTTACGAAGGGATGATGGGATTCCTTTTTTGGTTATATACCGAGCTGAAAAGCGCCAGTTTTCGTTTATGACACCAGTAGATGACCCCTTATTCGCTGCTCATAGAAAATGCCAAACGATCAGAAACCTCTACTGCCCAGACTATGAAGCTACCGCATTAGGCTGCGTAGATCAAGTCCAGTATTGTATATCTGGATCAGCCTTTTGCACATCCTGGGGACCTGGGTACGAAGAAGCTATTGTCATGAAGAAGAAATTCGAAAACGAGAAGGACATCGATTCTTTGGCTGATCTCCGGTCCTTTTCGGTCGCTCGCGATGCTTTATCGTTGCAACACTACTTGATGATGCGGCAAAAACCCTATCCAGTCCCGATCAACACGGTAAAAGCCAGCTGGGAAGCAGGACGGGGTGCAAAAGTTGCAAAAGATCAGTGGGTTGCAGAAGTTGAGACATGGTTCATGAGAGCTATAATTGAAGCAATCTTAGAAGTTCAAAGAGGACCACGCTCAAGTTATGCTTACAATTGGGAATCAGTTCTTCCGGTTTTAGATGCGGAATATTCAACCTGCCAACGTATCCTCTTCCGCAACGCAAATTACATTGTTATCAATTGGTTGGAATTTTGGTTGATAATCTCTCTCCTTGTTCTAATTTGTATTGCGAGCTATACTATCAAATCGCTCGACAAAATAACAAGGAGGCTAATCAGATGTGTTACAAATGTCATAAATTTCCTCAGGAAGAGACTCGGTTTGGCTGCAAGGACAATGAAATCCATAATTATGGACCGGCGAAGGAGGAACCCCACATGGCCATTCAACCGGATACTTCGTCACTGGGCGTGGAATTCTGATCCAAGTCAAGCTCCAGATACGACGAATGGGCTTAACAGGCATGAAAGTAGACGAGGCATCGGCAGATCAGACATTGATGATTCAGAAATAGGCTCAGCTTCTGTTTCACTTGAGGAATTAGAAATGAGATAGATAGACTAAATAAACCATCAAGACTCAGCTATCACAAACGATAAAAGTGAATAGACTCGATCGATTCCAAATTTTTCTCCAGGTGGGAAGTCGGTCCAAGCTTTCAACAACGTCAGACACGGCTTGTTCTTCGGACTGGTGATAGAGGAATGCGTGCTGAGGCTCTCATCTGTTTGGATACTGAGTAGTTTTGAGACAAGCATATGCCAGGCGCGTATATGATCTTCGAATATTGCCGATCTTGTCTTGGATTCAGCTCACCCGTCGGTTTCGCTGCCGATAGGCAGACCCCGGCAAAATGTCACTGACTCTGAGGCTGCACGGATTTATTTGCATTGTCAGGGTGAAAATAGCACGTGTCAAGATCACGTCTGGTACGGTCATGGAGAGAAAATGATTGATTTGCCGAGGTGAAACCTATTCAATTTCCCCCTGAACCTTTCCTCCGACCTTCATTAACAACCACCGAAAATACAGCCAGCCTTTTCCCATCATAAGCTGAGAACCAGAGACCATAACTGAACGCCTGATACCATAGGAAAATCTCAAGAGTCCGCCACAAGAGAGAGGAGCCCCAGTTGCAGGTGTGCCGATTCAATCATCATGAAGACGTGTGAGACATTCACTCGTTGGCATCTTCGAAATCCTCCTCCTCCCCATCGACTTCCTCCTTAACGGCCTCAACCTTCACCTTAGCAGCTGTCTTGGTCTTCTTCGGAGTTCCACCGGCTACTTTTGTCAGTAAAATAAGCGGAATACCAGCAGTGTGATTTAACTTACTCTTAGCAGATGCCCGCTTCTTCGGGGTCCTGACAGCACCGTCCTCATCGCCAGCATCCTCGGCACCTGCGAAGGTTCCATCAGCAGTAAGAGCAGCCATCTCCTTTCTGGTTGCAGTCCATTGGTGGCGCATCGCCTTCTCGGTGCGACCTGGGATGTTGAGCTTCGAGAAATCCGGGGCCTTCTCGTTCTGCTTCAGGATCTGGAGCAGGAATGAATACTGTGCGCGGGGTTAGAACCATTTTTGATATAAAGAACATGCGGAATGATTACCTTGTCGGTTTCGGTCCAGGGAGCCATTGTGTGTGCTGAGAGTTTCTTTGAGTGACTGGGGGGATTTCAAGTCTGGGGAGTCGAGTGTCAGCATTTGGGTGCGTGAATCTTGATGTTTGCTTTTGAAAGACCTTGGTCCCAACACAATATGCATCGCGATGACAATGTGGCGGTCACGTCTACATCAACCTCGAGGTATTATCACGTCATCATCTCGATCAGTGTTGAGGAAGTCTCCGAGCATAGCCCAAGGACAACCCAAGACACCGCGAGAAATTGACTTGGTACCGCGCCAACGTCGATCTGAAGGCGACAAGCATGCTGCTCCCAAGTTCAAGCAAAGCAAGTGCGGCTTATTTGAGGAGAAAAGAGAGTTGAACGTACCTTGAGAGAAAGTTGCGTTGTGTTGCGATCAAAGTTGCGTTTGCGAAAGTGTGGTGTTGCGTTGAGGAAAAAAGAGCGAACTTCGGGTTGAGAGGGGCTTTTGTACCAGAAGTTTCAAGTGAATCGGGGTGCTCTCTAGCAGCTCCAGCCGGAGGTATCCAGAAATCGGCTGGATCTGGCTCATATCCTCCACGTACCAGGCAATTCACTCCAATGGAAGAGGCTGGAAATCAATAAAAATCAAGATGGAATATGGTCTCTTTTGGTCCTGTTGCAGCGGGACCAGGCAGCACTGCAACTACAAGGGACATTCATGATTATTTTGAATTTCTTCTTTGCTTTCGTTTAAAGCTCGGTCTCGGTGCTATTGAGAGAACTTCGAATCAAGGTGTCTCAGAGCAATACTCAAGTCACTCACGTGTCCTTGACTCGATCCTTTACGCAATCTATTGCTTCAGAATGGGTTCGGCCCTCCACTAGCTAGAGATTCTCGATGGGCTATTATGCCTGCCTAGAGCATTCAAAGAGCTCGCCATTAGAGCTGCTATCTAGGTGCGTTACACAAAAGAGCAAAAGAAAACTGAAGCGGGTATGCGCATAGCCGTGCACAACTCATTTCTGACCTGTCAACTCCAGCCCTTCCCTCTTATCTCATCTTTGTTGAAAGCAAACATTGGCTCTCGCATCCTTAGTCTCGCTCTTACCATCAATATCAGCGCTCTTTCTGATTGGCTCTTCCCGAGTTTCTCAACTCGGGGCATTACCAATGCTATCGCTACCTCTCAACCCCACACTTTTCCCGTTCCTCTCAAATCGAGATTCGAGACGGAGCGAAATACAACTGACTTGCATTCAACTCCAACGTTTCCTATAGCATCTGTGCATCATCAAGATGAAAAGTTCGGGCCATCAAAGGCACAAAATGGAATTCCGATACACGCGATTCACGGGCCGAGATTGACTGCCGTCAATTTCTTCTCCTACATCATCTATCCATTCTGAAAGTTCCCCTCAAATCAAATCTGATGCACTTCCTTCGTACTCCTCAACAACACTTTCTCCCGTTCCCTCTTCTCCTTCTCCGCCAAAAACTTCAAAAACGTCTCTCGATGAACCGCCTTCCCCTCCATCCACTCCCTCGAATGCCCCTCCACCTTCCCCCCACCCGTAACCTCCGCCTGCTCATTAATCCAATCAACCAACACCTTCACGTACTCCACTTCCTCCCCCTTCATATCATGAAATGCTCTTCCTAGTCCCTTCCTCTCCACTCTCTGCGCATATTCCTTTCTCATCTCTTCTTCACCTGGCAACCAAGCCCGCCCGGAAAATACGGCTGCGAGGGCTATGGCTTGGTATTCAAAGAAACTAAATGTTGCGGTGTAAAACGGTACGCCTATGAAAGCGAGTGTTGGGTCGGGAATGTAGAAGATGTCTCTGTGTAAATTATGCATTTGCGTCCCGTTTGTTACTAGGACTTTGTCGTCTGCTCTATCTAGTGGCAAGGAATCGTTGTGGAATTCCTTCAAAAAGGGGAGCGAGAAGTGGTAGCCTGTGCAGATTATAACTCTGTCGATATTCTCCAGACGAGTGCCATCTTTGAGCGTCACAGTTCCAAGGTCGTCGAAGGAAGATACTTCTGCGATTCGAGTGGCGTTTGCTGGGAGCAGCTCTACCGGGAGGTCGTAGGGACTTCCTCGAGAGGATTGGTAGATTGACTTTGCGATATAGGATAGTTCCCTCGCGATATCTGTTGAGGAAACTCCTGCGCCTATAAGAAGGATATTCTGAGACCGCGTCAGTTATACATCCCGTCTCACGGAGAAAGTTCTTACCTGGTCTTGAAACTCATCCGGCCGTCTATAAGATTTCGAATGCTGTACCCTTTCCGGCCACTCTTTCTTCCACTCCTTCAAACCCCGAATATCCGGCACCTTACAAGCATGATAATGCCCACTCGCAACCACCACATTATTGAATTCCTATTTTCGTCAACCTCTCTCTTTCTCATCTTACAAATTACTCTCTATTAGAAACTCACTTCGCTCTCATACCCCCCATCCAAACTCCTTGACTCAACAACCCACTTCTCCCCTTTCTTCTCAATCTTGTCAACTTTCGTGTTATACTTAATAATACTCTCGACACCAAACCGCCGCGCGTAGCCTTGCAAATACTCGCCACACACCCTCACATTAACAAATGCATCCTGTCCCTCGGGCCAAGGGTACCCTTTTAATTCTTGTAAATACGTTGGGACATTAGTAGTCAATCCCTCATACGCCGGTCCAGGCGGTGCATGCTGCAATTCCTCTCTTGATGGATCTAGTTGGGCAGAAGTATCTGCTTGTGACGGATTCATGGATGGGTAAGGGGGCTCTGGGGCTTTGCGGGGGTCGTAGACCCTGGGTTATGTTATGTTAATAGGAGGTGATTTGAGGGAGAGGAAGAAGTACCAGTTTCCACCGGCTCTAGATGAGCGTTCGTAGACTACTACTGAGATACCGGAGGATTGGAGGTGTTTGGCGGAGACGAGACCGCTTAGACCGGCGCCAATTATTGCTGTGCGGGGGGGTTTGAAGACCATGTTTTTGGTTTCCGACAAATATAATACAGATGAACAAGTGTGAGGTGTAGGTAATTGAATAGATAGAAAGTGAGGGTCTTTTATTTGAAGTGGCATGAGGATATTTTGGATTACTGATGAGAGAGTGAGTGCTAGAGATTGCCCCACCTTCAGGGGTCTAGCGTCATATATGCTAATTATCGCGTGCTGTGTAGCTGGACAATATGATTCGTGGATGCTGCAAAAGAGTACTGAATTGGGTTTAAGGTGTATTTTGAAGAAAATCATTGATAGGAAATAGATATGGTATTTATAAGCTGGGCGGCAGGATTCCGTTCGTTGAAGCAAATGTATAAAAGAGGGTGTTGATCATGCTTTGTGGGTTTGCTGCTTTAGATAACATATCATGTTGTTCAAATTGAGCTTTTTCCTGGTTTTATTCTCAGAGGATATAAAAGTCGGGATTCAAACTTTGTGTTTGCAAAAGTTATTGCTCCGACAGTAGACTTCTGCCTGGAAATTGACATCATGCTCGCCAACGTTCTGAAGCTTATAGCTATCCCGATATAGGAAAACCAAAAATAAACCAGGGAGCTTGTCCTACATATTGTTTGAACCGCCGACTTCCAATAAATAGCAGCTATACAGACTACCCCTAGTGATGGATTCTGTTGAAGAGTGAAAATAAATGTTGATTGGATTTGATCATTTGCTTGTTTTTTCCAAGGTTGTTAAGGGATTGGATATTTGAGAATATGGAAATGAAATACAGGTCAAATCTTGAGCACTGTCGCTGAGGAAACTATACGGAAAAGTGTTCCTTGATGTGTTTCAACTTGATCAATATTTTGGGTCTGGTAGAAAGTAGGCTCCTTGAGTTCTGGGTCTGAAAATGTAAGAAAAGTGCAACGTAATATCTTGAAACAGCTGATGGAGAGAAGGATTGCTAAAGTCGCTAGCCGACACAAAGACTTATTTTCTAATTGTTTCAAAATGAACCACACAAACTCACTCGCCCAGATATCTCCTGAACTTCCTAACCTCCTAGAGTCACTCCCATATCCATCATGTTCTGCCCGCTACCCTTCGTCCTCTATTCATCCTCCTTCACTATGATTCTTTCTATAACCTCCCGTACTTGCTCCCTCCCTTGACATAACTGCTTTCTCAACAGACTTTGAAAGCTCTCGAATTGTTCTATTGTATATCTGGGTCCGTTGAGCCAGCTTGTTTTGGGGTACTGGAAAGGTGATCGCTCCACGTGAACTGCCTCGCAGCCTCTGATCTCACGCAAGTTCTTCACCCCCGCAACGCGGTGCAAACTATGTCTGGGCATTGCGCGGCCAGTACTGTCATTCACTACCACCTTCAATCTCTTCAAATTGCACTCCCCAAGAAGCGTGGTGGCCTTCGTGGCTCTTTTTGGATCTTCCATCTTGCCAAATTCAACGAAATCCTGGAGTGAAAGTGACGTCCCGGATATGCTGTCGACGACCGGGACCGAGGCCTTTGAGCACCGTACCGACTGCAAATAAAATTCGTTAGCGAACAACTGGTCATAATTAGGAGGCAGGCGCGTTGAGCTCCATCTGCATACGGGAATTGACCGAGTCGAAGACAAAGCTGTGGTTGCTATAGTAGAGTGCCACGCTCTCGAAATAAAGCAGCCTGCAGGTCTGTGTGAGGACGCTTAACATGGAAAGGCTTTCCCTCCTATCGGCACTCTCTTGATCGCTGAGTCTCCAATGCTGCTGTCCCCAAACAAGTCCCTTATGCGCGTAAAATTGAGGTAACATGCTGGTATGCTGTCGTTCCGTGAGAAGGAGGCTGAGAATTGAAGATCGGATTTCGGGTGGGATGGTGACCAGGTAGCATTTGGGCGTAATTTTTGACGGGCTCCGGTTTTTCTCGAATATTTTTTGGACTTGGATGAGGTAGGCATCTTGCCTATTATGCTCTCTGGGAGAGATCATTTGATGCTGCGATTGTCAGAAGAGAAAGGTGAAGTTGCGCGCAGCCTGGTCGGGTCACACAAACCCTTAGCCGAAGCGAGCACGTGAATCTCACATGTTTGATCCGCGTTTCTTTTGAATCTTTTGTGATGTTTTCATAATGAGGTGAGAGTAATGAGAGAGTAACACCCTTTGACATTTGAAACATGAACAGAGAATTTGAGCAAGTCCTCAAGAGATAAACTTGGCCCATCACCCACAAAGTCCCCTGCTGGCTGTCCCGTAAAATGAACCCCAAGAGTCGCGTGGTGGAAAGTCTACATTTTTACATTATACCTACATCTTGTTGCTTTATTTGAATACTGTCCCATTTCATAGTCCCAGGATTCAGACGTATCATGTGAAGTAGCACCACATTTGTGCACCGCAAATGGAAGTTTCATGCCCAACTGAACCTGGCTGTGATATTAAAACCTATCCTCAAGCAGTATGGCAAAGCGTCACTAGTGGAAAGACTTGATAAAATACATATCCAAAGAGAGTGTTAAGTCTAGAATATCTATTGGCAACTCGACCGGCGAAATTAAACAATCCCGCTCCGCTCGCTGTACCCAATAGGAAGCATATCGCTCCGAATCATCTTTCTACCAAGACAAAACTAGAATCCCCCGTATCCAATTTTCGTTCTCGATCCTTCCTATGATTATCATCCCGACACCCACCAATAACAAGATCTAGACTCGCGGTCTCAACGTGGCTCTCCTGTCATCTCTTTCTTGCTTCTGCTTCGCGATGATCTGTTCTTTCTTGGCTTCTCTGTCGGCCTCCGTCTCCGGGTTCGCATATATTTCTTCCTGCAGAACACGCTCAAATTCTCTTTGGTCTTTTGCCATACGATTTTCCGTAAAATGGCTACCAGCGACATCAAGCCAGGGACTCCCAGATCCCCATTCCACGCAGAATTTCTTGCATCCCCTTAGGCGCCGAAGTCCTTGAACTCCAGGTATGCGAAAATATGGGTTTGAAGGACCATGCCAGGCGACATGAGAGGCAGTGAAGTCTATCTTCAGCTTATTTAGAGGCCCGCATTGGCCAAGTTGTTTCATCGCGGCCGATGGAATCCATGATACATCTCTGGTGTCGAAAGTTCTTGAATGACGAAGCCGAATAGTAACATCCTTGACACACAGTCTTCTGCCAGGGCCAATATTTTTGAGAAACCGATACACTATTTCGACATCAGTAATTTTCGTTTTAAGTCTGGGTCCATATACAAGCCCACAGCAATCTGTGGTGCCAATATTGAATGCTACTTACTGCTGTTATAGTCCCCAAAATGGAAGGAATTCTTGCCATAATAGATTGATACAGTTTCCCGAGAAAGCTGTCTACATGTACATGCAATATCAAGTGGAACACTAATATTTTCGTCTGAGGGTAGAAGGACTCGGGTGGCGGGTAATGTCTTGTACACGAGTGGCTTCGGGGATATCAACAGATACTCAAGAATATAGTCTCTTAATTCCGGTGGAATTTTAAGCAAATGACATTTGTCGGGCGAAATTTCGACAGCATGCGAAGTGGAGGTGGAGTCCATATTTCGGTATGGTCTTTCGGAATTTTTGCGATGTTGTAAGTCGTCAAGAAACAGTGATTGTTTAGAGGATGCACTGTTAAATAGTCAGTGTTTCCCAAACAAGAAATGTCCAGACGTTTCGGGAAGTCCAATACCGTCCTTGAAAGACCCAGAACTCTCGAGACATTCAATCCAGGCATTGAAACTTGCGAAAGGTGCGTAAAAGAAAGAGACTACCCTGGTGATTTACTTAGGTACGGTCTCGAATGCTGTGGACGTGTGGTGTTGTCTTGTTAGGAATTCTTCAAGATACGGCACTTTCTTGTTTCTCTTTTGGGGTCTTCCTAGGCTTTTTCTTGACCTCAGCCAAAAAAATCGCAATTGTCCAGAGGATGGGCAGCTAATTATACATCTTTTCAGTGTGGCTGTCGGCATATTATATAATCAAAGACCGACTCCGGGTATTGATATGTAGCATATTAATAGATCAGCAAAGTAGAGGGTTCCCTACCACTTAAACGGTTCTCTTGATCCCAAATGGAAAGTAACCTGAAAATGCTGGCATTTTGGATTTTAGCGAAGCTTTGTACGATGATACACCTTTCCTAAAAAAGTAGGCTTTAGATCAAATCCGAATACTGTCCCATATGCCTCAAGATTTGGCTTAGTGGAACTTTACATACTTCATTAAGATTAGCGGGTGAGAAGGGCACTGCCTATAAACACGATTTTTTCATTAGATCCTCACTATTTCGATCACGTAGTTTTGCAAACCCAAGATCTACAACTTCAAAGTCTCCGTTGCATCGATTTCTATGTTGACTCAGTCGAGGAAAAAGGAATCCCAATCGAAATTATTCAAAGCGTCGTCTACTTGAATTAAAGATCCAACAGCCTCTCGTTACACAGTCACTTCATCAACCAGCGCCTCAATTTCATTTCCTCAAGACCACCTGCCACTTTGGATACATCTGATCAAATCTTGCTTTTCATCGCTCGGCCGCCTCTGCCAAACCACCATTTCTCTCTCCTTTCGTCTCTGGCTCTTTGCAAACCTCTGATCGAAGGATCTCTGCAAATGTTTTGATATGCTCCTCATGCTCCTCATGCTCCTCCCTCGTCTCATCACGCCATGCGTGCGGTTCTTTTTCGAATATCACCTCCAAGTTCTTGCAGCGTCTAAGTTCCCGAAGTTATGCAACTCCAGGCCTCTCACATATGCTAATATAACTCCAGTCCCAGCGTATTTTGACGGTCAATTTATTGAGAGGTCCGCATTCACCGAGGTGTCTCATGGCCGACTCTCGTATTTGCATCCGAGTATGCCGAGGATCATGGTAAGCTGTGCGTAGACCGAATGTAACGTCATTGATATGAGATCTTCTGTTTGGAGAAGCGTTTTTCAGGAACCGATATACTGACAAGATTTGTATCAGTATTTTGATCCCAAAGAGAGGCAGTGGATGGGAACGTTGACAATAGAGGATTTCTTACAACAACTCATGTCCTCAAAAACGAAGGCATTCTTCCCATAATAGATGGTGACTGACTCCCAGAAGAGCTGCTTGCAAGTACCGGCGATGGCGAGCGGAGTCCTACCGAGTATAATATCAGGATAACATACCAGGCTGCTAACTGCGTGGTGTATCCCCGAGGCGACCAGAAAATAATGTGACCCGCCGGTAGAGTTGTACAGCAGGGGCTCACTAGACACCAAAAGGCATTCCAAAATGGCATCTCGAAGCTCCGGTGCAATCGGAAGAAGGTGGCATTTCGAAGTTAGTTTCTCTGCTGCGTGTGGCACCTTTCCAGCACCGAGGGACGCCCTAGCCATCGTCTTGGGAAAAGGTGTAGCAACCTTAGGTTCCAGAGGGTGGAAAGTGTGCTGTTGAATCGAGAATGAGCCGCTATTCTTAGGTGGGAATTTTGCATCCCGCCCTAGAACTAGCTTTATTGAATGTTAGGTGCGCGGAAGATGACATAATTTCCAAGTAAACAAGACGGATTGAATTCGTTGTCGCTTCTCACATAAGCTTGTACAGAAATAGAAAATGAAATACACAACGTTCTTTCAAAAGTCGCGTCTGATAACCATACTTATCATACTAGCGTCCATATGAGACATAAAATACTGCTTTAGAGTTTCAAGTCGATGTGCGCTCGCTAATTTGGCAGAATCAGGTGGTCTTCACCCGCACTTCTACAGCTGGACATGTCGGCTTCTCAAGATTTGGGATCTTTTATGAGATTCATGAGATAAACAGATAGATATCGAGTTGTTTTTGGAAATAAATTCCTAGAATATCTATTTTTCAGCTAAATACTACGTAAGATGAAAGTTTCGACTGGCTAACCCTTCTAATTCATTCCTGAATCAAGACTCTAGCAGGAAGTTGTCAAGGCGCTCCAGCCGTCGCTTTCTTACCCATTGCTTCTTTATCTCAGGTAACTTCTCCAGTCCCAAATCGTCATTTGGCCCTCTCTCCTTGCACAGTTCATCTCTCAAGACTCGCTCAAATTCATCCAGCCCGTTTTTCCAGAGGACAGGGTAATAATTTGGAAGCGAACGGGTGATCCTCACTTCATCAAGGCCCCTAATAACCCTCAATGTGCGAGCTCCACCGCTCTTGAGAGGATCTCTCATGGTATGGCTAAAAGAGTTCGGACAGAGTACGATCTCTAACTTTCGTAGGTTTGTGCACTGATACAAGAGCTCGAATGCTGCGTCCCTGTCTTTGTGGCGTCCCTCCAGTGAGAAAGCAATGCTTTTGTTTTGTTTACGGTCATGGCCGATCGATCTCAAGAATATCAGAACTATGGACTAGATTAGCAACATCATTCTCCAATCGGATGGAGAACAGAAAACCTACGAATATGGACTCTATGACACACGAATGTATGGTGCGAATAGTAGACGTGTATGGCGATAGCGTGAAACACTCTGCAGGTTGGGGTCAGGGTGAGGACTTTCTCTGGCTTCATGTTTAGATGAGACAAGTTTAAATGGCGAGGCTTTCGTACATGGATACGGCCATCTCGCGGTTGCACGGCGTCAAGAATCGGGCGAGTCACAGTGGGTGACTTGGGTGTAAGGATGACGAACTTGGCGATCATATCAAGAAGCTCCACAGGCAGGCTCATCAGGTAGCATCTTCATGGTGCCGTGGCGGAAAGCTGTGAGTGCGTTGCAGACATTTTGCTCGAATACTGGTGTGCGAAGAGGCTGACCGGGCTGTGATTGTTGGGTTGGTACTTTGATGACCGGTCTAAATAGCCATTGCCTTGCCACGAATTAAGCCACAATGTGCTCGTTGTTTCCCGACGAATATAATTGACTGCAGAGATGAAATGAAGCACCTACTCAATTCACTCTGGTAGTGTTTATTCCATGACCAGGGGTGCTAGTACCTCAACTGCTGAAGTTGAAGGCAAATAGAAAGTTCAATTCCATATTCCCATGTATGAGAACTCGGGGATAGTCTAGAAATGGAGAACGCAGTCGTGGACTTGTTTTGGCAGTCGAAGGTCTGTCTATATCAAGCTTAAGGGTCAGTTGTCCACTCATGCATAGGTTAAGTATCGACAGGACCGCCAATATCGCAAAGTCCTACATACTCTCACCCCATCTCTTAGTCAGATTCCGCCCAAAGCTGAAGTGGCCCTGAATTGTGCAGGAACAGACAGCTACGAAAACGAGACTATTCTCGAATTCTTGGCAGAATCGCAAATCTCCACATCCACTCCGAATCCGCCACGAAATCCCGCAGTGTCGAGAAAGCAAGAAGTTAGCAGCAACGGAACGTTGAGGACCGCAAGTGTCACTGGAGAAATTGACATGGTACCCCACAAACTTCAGCACCGCGGCAGGAGCCGTGGAATAGATCGTCAATGAAGTCATTTTGTGGAGCTGAGCATTGTGGCGAAGGCTGAGAGACGTAACGACGTCAAAATTAAGTGGAGCTCGAGCGTTGGTGCACGGAGAGCGTTGGTGCACGGAGAGCGTTGGTGCACGGAGAGCGGGCCGGGCGTTGCGGGAGGGCTCGGTAGCACATGCCGTTGAGTCCTGGGGAAGTGCATTATTAGCGGCGTATGGGATAGTGAAGGTCTGATTAAGGAAGCTAAAATGATGTCAGAAGTGGGGTAGGATTCGTAAAGGTTGTAATTTTCAAAAGAAGATGATGAGGGAAGGGTGGCGTTGAAGTTCGTGTGACTCTGAAGGCGGAAACTTACCTTTGGATCCCGAGAACTTTCTATAACCTTTAGCACAATTGACAGGTCTTAGCCAGCTTCAAGTTACCGGCAGACATTCTCTAAGCCATTTCGTTCTGTAGCGTGAATATGTAGTGCTGCTTTAATCTTGGCCCTATCTCGGCCGTTCTTAGAAACTGGAAAATAAGAACACTTCATAAGTATTATGAGAAATTCAATAGAGTGCGCCAGTGCTTATATGTATTTTGTCTCTGTTAATCACTTACGATATCTTGTAGAGCTTGGTTCAATACGCTACGGTGACAAGTATTGCTTCCGCGAATGACAAGCCGAGAACATTTGACCTCTCGACTTTGCGCTCGGGAATTGACGTAGCCTGACTGAGTGGTTGGACACGCAAGGAAACAAAGCCGCAAGCATCGCGTACCAACACGTTCAAGAACCGGGAATGAATCCCGGAAAGCCAGACCACAGTCTTGTCCCGTGCATATGGTTGATGGAAAATAGATTGTGGACCCCTTATGTAGCGGGACCTAAGCTTCATTAATTATGGCTTCTGACACTGAGAATCATGAGATCTGCAGGCTCTTACTCTTAACCGGGTATCATATTAATATCTCCCCGCACAATCGCTGCAGGCTAGCGGGTGGGGACACAGCCGCCATACCGCCTAAATAGATTGAACACCAGGAACAAATATAAATACTACATATATCGAAGACGGCCATGAATGAAATTTGTGAAAAGGAATTACAGACCTAAAGTTTTTTTTTTTGCTTTCCAAATCTTACTTTTGCAGCATCAGACTCTGGATGTTGGATATATCTCAAAACATGTCTTCTAAAATTTCATGCATTGGCTTGTTACTCTCGCTATTGGCGGCTACACCTGTCGTCCATGCGGCTGAGGAATACCCCCCGCTACCGACATGGAAGTGCACGAATTCAGGAGGCTGTGTGCAGCAGAACACTTCAGTGGTTCTCGACCAGGACTCTAGATATGCGCAGGGCGCCGCCGGTTCAAGATCAGCGGCTGACTACGCAGCCATGGGAGTTAGTACCTCAGGAAACGCGCTGACCCTATATCACTACGTCAAAAGTGGCAATACACTCAATCCCGCATCTCCTCGCGTCTACCTGCTAGGCGCCGATGGCAAGTACGTTGAGATGAGTCTCCTGAATGCAGAACTGTCGGTGGATGTAGACTTTTCAACACTACCTTGCGGAGAGAATGGCGCCTTTTATCTGTCGTCAATGGCTGCCGATGGTGGAGGTGGCTCTGGAGCTGGCAAAGGGTACTGTGATGCGCAGTGCCAGGGGTTTTGCTGCAACGAGATGGACATCCTCGAGGCCAACTCGCAGGCAACGGCTATGACACCGCATCCGTGCAAAGGCAACAACTGTGACAAAGGGGGATGCGGATACAACCCATACGCAAGTGGGCAGCGTGGCTTCTGGGGGCCCGGGAAGACAGTTGATACGAGCAAGAAGTTTACCGTGGTGACGAAGTTCGCTGCGAACGGGGGGAAGTTGTCCCAGATCACGAGACAGTACATCCAGAACGGGAGACAAATTGGTGGCGGAGGGACAATTTCCAGCTGTGGCGCCGAGAACTCGTATGGCGGGCTGACGGGGATGGGCCAGGCGCTCGGAACTGGAAGTAAGTCGAATTTCTCTCGGAACATGATGAAGTGCTGACTAAAAGTCTCGCAGTGGTGCTGGCAATGAGCATCTGGAACGATGCTTCGCAGCAAATGGCCTGGCTCGACTCTGGTAACAACGGACCCTGCGTGACTGGACAAGGAACCCCCTCGAACATACAATCTCAACATCCTGATACACACGTCGTCTTTTCCAACATCAGATGGGGTGACATTGGGTCGACTGGCAAGTAATCGCTCAGTTAATGAAACTGAATCGTGGCAAGCGGAAGAATTATGACGAGGGACCTTTGTATATAGTGAGAAATTGTGACGCTGTCGACGAAGATATTTGTAGATAGTGTGATGCTGTCCTGAAAGACAGGCCATAGGAAAAGCTTGCTTCTATTCTCGAAATGGCTCAAAAATTTAGTGGATAAGATATGTTTTCCATTCGCCGAATCCGTATGTACACAGCCAGGTAGACTTTATAGCACCGGGACTTGCGTTGCTCGCTTTTTCCCACTTTGCACATTTGCCGTTTTTCACACCTCGATAACTTGGCAGTATTTCGTGGCATGCGGAATCGGCTGTCTTTCTCCTTTGCAAAGTTCGCCTCTCAACAGGAGCTCTAGAGCTTGAACATGCTCTTGTTTGTGTATGCTGAAAGTAGTACCAGGATATGGTAGATTCTTCACATGAACTTCCTTGCAACCCCTTATTTCTATAAGCTTGTCAATACCAGACAACTGTAGAAATACTCTAGGGTTACCAAGCGCGTGGCCCATGTAGGAGTATTGGCTTAAGACAATCTCGAGATGGGTCAGGGAAGGACACTGGCAAAGCAGATCTATAGCGTGTCGGCCATTCTCAAAGCAGACACCAAAGATGAGACTCTTGAGAAGATATCTTTGGTGTGATCCAATGCCATTGAGGAATTGATACACTAGACTCATGTTTAGGCTTGTGGATCAAATGATTTGAGGAGGGGCAGCATACAGCAGTCGATGCTGAAAAGGGAGAATGTGTTGCAGTGGAAGTATAGATAGCTGCCTTCCTCGTAAAGCTGCCTGTAGGTTCTCAAAAGGCCGAGAGTGGCTTCGTGCTTCTGATTGGGTTGGTTGAGTTTCTCCTTCACAAAGAAGGGCAAGGTGGGGTTGATAGGTTTTGGTTGTATTAAGAAACACTCGAAGATCAGAAGGCGTATCTCTGATGGTAGGGCGAGGAGATTAACTTTCGGGTGAATTGGAATGGATAACATGTTGACGGTAGTGTAGCAGATTTAGGGGTCTTGAGATTTTGTGAGCAATTGTCCGAGAGCTGAACTAGGTTTTCGAGGAAGCTTCAAGAAAGAGAGTGCCCGGAATCCAGCCCCGACGCATGGATACGCATTGGCGCATTAAGATATATATAAATAGATATATCATGACTTGTAAGTCAAATATATAATGTCCATAATTCACACAACGCCCGAAACCATCGTACGAGGAATGTGACCTTGGACGCCCAAAGTTAGCTGATTAGCTCTAGTTGACTGGATACTACCTATAATAGCAGGTTTTCTAAGCCCCTTCTACCCAGTAGGAAATTTCTCTTCCAAGGAGAGCTTCAGATGTGTTGCAGTGCGTTATCCTTGTGGCCTCGCGTCAGGTGAGAGAAGAGGTCGCACGCCAAAATTCAGTGAATCTGGTACATTTGAAACGTTTACTAGTTACAAGAAAGAGATATTGCTTTAAACTCTTCGAGGTTGCCCTTCATGAATAATACGAGGAAGGAGCATGGGCAGAACTGAGGTAACAAGTGAGGCTTACAGTAACGTGACCTCGCGCGCGACGCGTCAGATTCAGCTTTGGAAGGCGCCGCTTGGACCACCTGCACATTTGAATGTCTCTCACCGGTTTGCGGTTTCAAACTCCTCCAAATTATAATCTCTCCATGGGCAAGTGAGGAGGAATCGGTCTCCACCTTCAAATCCGCTCTGAACACTCTTCGGTGATCTGCTCTACAGCACACTGGTCAAGATGCCGACCACGGAAAAGCTTCCCCCTTCATTTCGCAAGCGATGCCTCCTCAATATCCCGGTCGAGGTCCGCATAATGATATTGGAGCGGCTTCTTGTCACGCCTGAAGACATTGAGCCCCAGGTCTGGACTATCTGGGAGGATGCCTTTCCCTCAAAAGACACTCGAGCCCCATTGCCGCGGAAATCCTCGAAGAAGGTTCCAGTCCACGCCACGACTTCCGTTCCCGAAAAGACCCTTGCAATTGCACGCACGTGCAAACAGCTCTTGAATGAAGCCCTACCCGTTTACTATGGTTGCAATACATTCAGGATTGATGGGTTTGATCGCCGTATGTGACATGTGCCTGTTCAGAATATTAATGAGCGAAGCTAACTGGCTTGCGTCACAGTTCAGTTGTATCTCGAGGGCATCGGGAAAGACAGGCGACAGTTGCTGAAGAACCTTGACATTGTCTATTCCGTGGAGAAGAATAGGTTCCTCCGGGCTGTGGGCAACGGTGTGATGTTGCTGTGCAGCTGTGTCCAGCTCCGTAGCCTGGTCATTCGAGTGGATTATGAGAAGGACCGTTACCGAGATCTATTTCAAACGGAAGCTCTGAAAATAGTGAGAGAGATCAAGGGTTGCAAGAAGATAGTGGTCGAGGTGAAGGAAGTCGAGACCAAAGATCTACTTCAGAACATCAGGTTTTTGAACAATACAGGCGATCAGCCTTACGAAAAGCACGTCATGAGGTTCAAACGCATCATTGAGGAGGTTTGCCGAGCAAAGGAGAAAAGCCGGTCTTGAGGCTCGTAGCAGTCCAAGTATGACCTCCAGAGAACGGCTATTTTGAGCGAGGGTGGCTACTTAGAAGACGAAAGAAGGCTTGGTATCTCTTATGGCTCCTTCCCAGGGTGCTGCTTGCGGCGTCCATGGCCTGTCACAGAAAATAGTTGAAAAGAGCCGAAAAGAGCTCGCCTGAACTTTAAAATTTTGCCAATCACAAAACTGTCGTCTCCGGAATATAGACTTAGTGAACTTATATCACAAGGTGTGAGATAATGACAAGACTGCACGCGCATCGGGACGCGGCCGAAACGGCCCGACATTTTGTTCCGACGACCTTATTTTGACTGCTGTACGGACTCCTTCGAACATCGCAGCTCGACTCATGTATGTCTTCTATCCTCGTACAAGAGACCGGCATAGCTCGAAATTATTTCTCAAGCAAATCCGCCGCCATGAACGAAACCGACAATGCGCGACCTGCACCTTCCCGGTTGCTCACTTTCCCGGCTGAGATCCGCCAGCTGATATTGAACCACCTTCTCATTAGAAACACAGAGATCAGCCCCAACGTCGAGGTTGTAGACGAGCGAAAAGCCGTTCAACTCCATGTTCCGCAGCACTACTGGGACCTAGCTCTCCGTCTAGCATATGCCGCATTCCCACCGGAAACCACACTCGCAGTCGCCCGCACATGCAAGAAGCTCTACAACGAAGCGCTGTTCATCTACTATGGATTCAATGTATTCAGGTTTCGAGATATCTGCCACCGTATGAGATTCCCTACCATAACTTGCCCGCGCTGACTGAGGTTAGTGGGCCAGTATCTTCACGGGATTGGCTTGGAACGGCGGCTGTGTCTCAAAAGCCTGGATTTCGTGTACGATGCCGGAATGGAGGATAGAGGCTACCAAGATCCGCTGAAGGCCATAGAGCTACTCGTCCAATGTGCCAATCTTAGAGAGCTCAAGGTCCGGATTGATACGTGGGGCATGCGCCCTCCTATAGATCCTTTCCGGCTGGCTGGCTTGCAGAAATTGAGAGAGATCAGAGGCTGTAAGAAAGTGGATGTCCTTGCCTTTTGTCCGGGAGGCCAGTCTATCGCTCAAAATGCGTTTTTGCGGGATTTCAAGTATGTGGCTGAGCAGGAACTCTGTTGGGCGAAAGGACAAACACGGCTGCGGTATGTGCGAGGGGTTCCATGAAGGAATCACACGGTGGCCCAGCTTGGGGGATTCAGACACCAAGGAACGACTGAATGGAACAGAATCACGAGGAGGCCATGTTTAATCGTCGGGTCGAAACTCGTGTGGGCGTATGTAGAAGATTTACTACCGAAGCCGACAGGTTTTCAATCGCATTATAAACGTTGGGGAGTAATATTTGTCTCTATAGATCCGAAATCCTCTCAATATCTAGAGTCGCGTATATGCCCCTGTTGGCAAGCGCCCACGACTCGGCCTCTTCGTCTTACTAGACCTGAGTCCAGTAGAATCATATCCAACGAAAACCATATTTGACAAATGATAACGCAATGCATTCCCTGTATACAGGATTTATTCGGTTATTACCACTGACGAATTGCAACTTATTCTGGGCTATTCAGGAAATAGATATTCAAATTCAAGAGTTTTCAGCAATACATATTTGTGACCAATATTTCTTATTATTAAATACACAAAAAATAATCAAACTTTTGGCAATAAAAATAAAAATAAAAATAATGTAATAACAAATCAGGCCACCAAAATATTGTTAAATAATCAATTTATGTATTCAGATCCTCTATATAAATACAAATTTGAGAAGAGAGGTGGTATATTGTTTTTATTATTTGGCATCCTCACTATAAAGAGGGGAGCGGAAAAGCAAAAGTCTTGTAACGAGGAAATGAACAAAGAGGAAAAGAATGGGAGGGGATATCTTGAATAGTATTTGTAATGAAGCATCGAAATGCGCTATTCAAGACTCATTATGGTAGGCAGATGAGAATATTGGCGTCGTTTGCCTAGATACCCATAGACTCAGGATTAATTTTCCCTTTCGCTGGTTCCGTTTTAGTCTCGGAACGTGAGCAACTACTGCTTTAGCCTGAGCTGAGGGTGAGTATACCTGAGCCGAGGGTGATCATGCCTGAGCGGAGCCTGAGCAGAGCCTAAGCAGAACCTGAGCAGAGCCTGAGCATCCTGAGCACGCTCTGAGTCAGCCTGCGAACCATAATATGGAACCCATTTTGGCCTTCTCTGTGCCCCGGCTACAGTTTCCTTACCGAACTTTGCCCGGGAATCCGTTTCTGCTCCCTTGCAAGGTTCCCTACCAGAGCAGATTTTGGATCCCTCGTCTTGCAGGAGGTTGAGGGTTGCACGGGATGGGATCTCACGTGACTGCAACTTCCAGTGAGGATCGGGCGCTGTCAACACAACGAATGATGGAGGCAGTGGAGGTATATTTTGGGGGTGAAAAGCAGTCAATTCAATCTGTGTGTCTAGCCAAGTGTACAGTCTGTAGCTGAGTATATATAGGGGGGGAAAGGAGTACTGATGTGGTTCTTTCAGTATTGTGCGGAAATTAGGTATAATCACGTGATGAATATGTTTACAGGTGTTGCGTGCTTTCCCTCGCGGCAAGTAGGGGGCTATTTTTAGCCACAGCATCGATCTTCTTCTCTCTTCGTCACCAAACGTGCTCGCTGCGCTAAAGATACCGAAATAAACCAAAGCTCACAGAGCAGCTCCAATAACGTATATATGTCGACCGATCCCGGATTTGAGGCGCTCCCTGACTCTGCACCTCAGCTCTGCGTAAGATGCAAGGCAATCGATTGGGAGGCGGTTTTCAATCACGTAGTAGACACTGATCCTGAATATGATGGCTTATATGTTACAGACCCTGCTCCTTTAAGCACTGTCTGCCCGCTTTGCCAGCTATTTGTGGGTGATCGACTATACCCGTCTATCGCTGATAGCTCTTATTTTCGACCGATAAAGCCGGATATGTATGAATTACGGGGGTATTATTCAAAACAAACATTCAAAAAGGATGAGAATTTCAACGTCAGACAGGATAGGAAATGGGGAAGTAACATGGCCGTGCTTGCTTACATTCAGAAATCCGCCGACAGTCAGGATCAGGAACGACTTCTCTCTCTTCAACCGATTCAGAGAGTGCCTGAAGCCTTTGCGGCTCGCCGTATCCAACCTTACAAGTGTGACTTGAGCCTTGCAAGCCGGTGGCTCAATCACTGTCACGCATCCCATACTGGCGCCTGCGCCTTGGTTCAATCCGGCTCCTTCAGACCTTTGCGAGTGATCGACTGTGAGAGCAAGCCGGTGAAGGTCATGAACACCCCAGTTGACTGCAAGTACGCTGCTTTGTCCTATCTGTGGGGACCGCCTGGAGACGGAAACGTAGCAAGCAACTTTTCTACACCGGAGGGAGTCTTACTCGGCCTCCCAAAAGTTGTCGTTGATAGCATAGAAGTAGTGAGGGGGCTCTCTCTACGGTATCTATGGGTAGACCGGTACTGTATAAACCAGTTCAATGAGGCAGACAAAGCTCTGCAAATACGTCACATGGACAAGATCTACGCTGGCGCTTATGTGACAATCATCGCTGCAGCTGGCGATGGGCCAGATTATGGCCTGCCAGGGATAAATGGGACCGTCGGCCACAGGGACAGGCAAAAATCAGTTCGAATTGGGCGGCTCTGTATTACAGATTTCCAAGGATACGACGATGGAGTATTACAATCTAAATGGAACACGAGAGCGTGGACGTACCAAGAAGGTGTACTTTCTAAACATAGGCTTATTTTTACAGAGAGAGAAGCCTCTTACGAATGCGGCGAGATGAAGTGTACCGAGTCGCTGAACGTCCCACTGGATTATGATCACAAGAGGTTCGGTTACTGCTGGGACATCTTGAATTTGGATATTATCGCTCAAGATACCATGCACGCGTCAGGCTTAATGATGCACATTTATGTATACTATACCAGGAGCATGATGAATCCGGGAGACAAGTTGAATGCAATCCAGGGGGTTTTGCGAGCTTTTGAGGACGACAACCCTCTACTCCATAATCTCCAAGGCGTTATACTCTTTCCTAGTCGCCAGGAGAACGTCTTCGCGCTTGTCCCAACTGAAACTCGTTATCTCTCTGTGCAAGAATCACTCATGTCAGGCTTATCGTGGGTTCATGCCTCCGCTGGGACAAGGGAAGAACGATTCCCGAGCTGGTCTTGGGCGGGGTGGACAGGCGGGACGTTAGATAACAAGCTGGCAACTGAAAAGAGGGTTCCCGCCTCCAAGGGGCCAACAGATGCCCAATTTTTTGGATCGATTTCTGTCGAAGATATCAACGGCGTATTGCACGACTTCCCGGAGGAGCCCCATAGCCTGCGAGAGTTTTTGACGGCTCTTGATGCAAAGTTCCTTCACTTGGTTGCCTTTACCATTCCAATTCACTTGGAGCAAGTTTCCAAAGAGAAGCCTTCCTTCTTCGGGGGGCCATGGGTGGATTTGGGAAGTATTCTTCTTCGTTTCCACATTACCCCCGACGATTTTGCTTATTGGCCGCTCCGCCACTTATCTCAAGAGGATATCAAGGCTGGAGACGGCTCACTGAATGCAAAAGCTGAATACTTTGGAATCCTACTATGTCTAGAATCCGGGATAGATTTTAAAGGCAACCCCTCCTTGGATAAATCTTTGATCTGGCGCTAACGTAACCCAGAGGAGAGAATCATTGATGCCCATATGTTACTTGTCGAGGACAAAGACGACTACTTCGAACGTATTGGGATTGTAACAATTCAACATCACCAGTGCACGAAGCACGACCAAAATCACCCATGGACGGTAAACCAAAAGGGTATAAATAAATGGCTCGAAGATCCTCATGGTCAACGAAAAGAATTTCGCTTAGGATAAAACTACCACCTTGAATTGTGTCTCGAAGGCATCGAGGAATTCGCCAGAATGAGAGCGAGCCATCGGGTGCAGGATATATATAAATAAAAAAGTATTACGGGGCAATTCTTTGGATCCATTTGCACTCGCGGACCAGGACATGAACGACGCAGGGCGCACTTGTCCAACGCTAGGATACTTTTCGATGGCTTTCCCGCTTTATTTAAGAGGACCGTCGGCTCGGCGAGAAAGATCCGCGAGACCGATACCTGCCTCTAATGCGTTTCGGTACGGATATTCTGCAATCCGTTTAGGCAGGTATACTCCACGCTTATCAATCGCCGAATGCTTTCAACCAAGCAGAAGACAATGAAGATGCTGAAACGGGATCTGATTCGCTACAGATCACTCAGCCTAGCCAGAACATTTTTGAACACTACGGTAGCAATTGCATGCGTGAGGGCGTGCCACTAGTGGTATACTGTGGGGAGGTATCATTGTGAGCATCCGAACGGGGAGCTTGGAGGAATCTAAACGGGTTAAACGTGAAGGAAGCACTCCGAAATACAAAAACAATCTATAGAAGTCTGTCAAAATCACTCGAATATGTACGTATTGACAATTGTCTCTACAAGGTCAGGCCAAGCACAGAGGCGGCGGAGGTGGCTCTTCAATACGCATCAACATATAAGCAGCCCCTCGAACTAAGGGGCAATTCGAAGGTATCAACGAAACGGCCTGAACAAGACTTCTTAATGACATGAGACTGTCCGAAAGTAATAGAGAATCGCTCTGTTCCTCTCCCAGATACATTGGTAGTGGAGCCTGAGAAGAGAGTGCTGATTATCCATAACCATATAATAGGCTGTCCCATAGATCTGACCAGTTCACTGCATGTTGTTATGCTGTCCCCTTCTTGTACTTTAGGTTCCTTAGGTTCCTTGGGAACTTGTCTGGGCTCCTTGAGCATCGTCGTCAAAACTTAACAAAAGCGATGTGAGGAAACAGAGGTCAGATCAATTACGATTAGTTAAAAAGCGAGAAGTCAAAACACGTGACGATGTGGTAAATCTTGTTCAGGATACTTAGGCCTGCTTAGGTGAGCTGCTCAGGGTCAGGGTGCTCGGGTGAGTTGCTAGGTTGCTCATGCAGCTCAGGTGAGTTGACTGAGCCGAGGGTGATTAGCGCCTGAGCAGGAGCGGCATGCTTACTAACCGAAAGCGAAGTCTGAGAGAGAGAAAAGCAATCGACAATACCCACGGATTCTGGCGAACCTAGCAATATCTTGCAGTGGACAGAACGACCGGCACTAATCCTGCATATGCCACACCGAGTGAAATATTTGAAATCTGTAATAATTAGTGCTGCTTTTTCTGTCCACCGCGAGATTATGATTTTTCGGAATTATTATTGTCATAATATTTATAGTGAACGTTCATCCTCTAGCAGGACAGACGGGAGGGTTTAGAGTCTTATATGTTTTGTTCTTAACCTTAGACTCGGGTTGAATTATACTCTCAGCGCACTTTTTTGAAGGCGGTGAAGAGGCCAAAACAAAAGAAGAATATACCACATCCCTTCAAATAGTGGTTGTCACCCAATGGTGAGAAGAAGACAATATTGTATTCGTCTTTTTTTCTATGTAAAGAGGGATCCTGCATTTAAATTCTAGAAGTAGAATCCAGGCAGATCACCTGACGAGACACCTGATTCATTACTACACCATCAAGAAGCTGTCATCCATCTTCTTGAATTTTTGCCGAAAGCCGCTTTTTATCTCCATCTGATTGTTATTTTTATATAACTTTCCGGTTCCTAACTCGCGATCAAACCACCCCTTAAATAATCTAGCGAATATAAATAGAATAATACACAAGATACCCAAGTTTGGCTGGAGGATGATCAGAAAATCTGTGTAGATTATGGTGCCCATTAGTTTTGTGAAGCTATGGCAACCAATTACTCCAAGGCTCCTATTCATCATGACTATTATCGCCAAATTCTTCAGCACCAACTGAGGTTCCTTTACCAAACTGCGGGGAAACAAGATCCATAGTCCAAGTCGGTATTGCGATTGCAAGATAGAAGCCCTACCATAGCTATTAGCTAGCCAGCCCTCATCACCGGCCCTGTTTAAGAAAGTGCTGTAAGAAAAACAAAATTCAACTCACAGAACAGATCAAGAACGGAATTCCTGAAACAACACCCCCAGCTCCAATCGAAGCCGTAAACGCAGTAGTAAGTACAGTCGCCCCAATAAACGAGCCAGCCGTCTCCGCGATAGCTAATCCGCTATACAACAGCGGGATGGGAAGATTACTCGCGATCGCAGCGTGTGTTACAATAGTGCGAGCTACGACTGCGAATCCGAATCCTAGGGCGTAAATGACGAGTGCTGATGATAGGTATTAGATGATTTGGGCGCGGGAAACAGGATAGACTGACCTGGGGTTAAGACAAATAGATTCCAAGAAATGCCCATAATGAGGGTACCTGTTGATAGGAGGAGGATGCTAACTTTTGCTATGAGGACGTTGGATATTTCGATGCTGGATTTGGAGGTCTTGTTTGCGAGTGGGAGGATCAGGGTGTAGAGGATGAGAACCACTACCGCTTTGACGGAAAGTAGGAACCCAGCCTTGGTGAAAATCAGCTTACAGATATCCTGTTTCTCGTAGGAATGCATCATTTACTTGTGCCAATGTGATACCAAATCGTTTCGAAACATATTGTAGTAGAATATGCAGAGCTTGCTTGCCTAGTGTGATCACAAGGCAGGTGGCATGTGCATAGATCACAATATTGTGGCTCCTAAACATCATGAAAAATCGCCGACTATCTTCTTTGATCGTTTTCCAGAGTTCTTTGCGCGAAGCTGTCCTCGCTTTGCTCATGTTAATCGTTCTACGAACATTCAACAAAGCTTCGCCTTCACCCTCAAGCGCTGGTTCGGGAACCAGGAGAGGATCTTGTTCTGCTGTATCTGGCTGCTTATTCGTGGTGTGTGATTGCTTTCCAGCTGGTAGACAGAGAACAAGCGGTATTTGAAAAATGGCTACGGGAATAGAGAAATAATAAGGTACGTAGATGCCAACCATTAAGAGCGATGAGCCGATTACTGGGCCTATCAGCTGTGACATTTGGATGATGCCTTCTAGTAGGGAGAATGTGGCAGTTCTGAACAGATGTAAGTGGCAACATCAAAATATATGAATGGCAAAGGTAAAGCGTACCGGTTTTTTGTATACATGGCAGCTTCGGAGTACACTAATGCGGTTGTAGTGTGTGTTGCGCCTCCGAGGATACAAAATATTGAGCCAAGGAGCATCATATTGATCTCAAAAGTCTCGTAGAAATAACCTATATGCGGATATCTCGTCAATATCTTGTTTCAAGCATCACGCTCTCTATTGGATTCGCACTCTACCTACCGACACAGACAATCCATATCCAGCTCAGCGTCAGTCCGTTCAGATTTAGCAACATGACCAACTTCGGTCCAATCCGACTCGCCAGAAACCCAAGCGGAATCGCGGCAATAAAATCTTTACGACAGATTAATTGGAGCCCTAGCCTCACGGGGACTCTAACTTACCACAAGTAAAATGGAGCAGCTGATCACACATAAATAACCAGGCCATCTTTCTCTGGATCGGATCAAGTTTACACATCTTTTCTTCAATGAAGCCACCAGGACCAATGACGGAAGGGTCATGGATAGCATAGTATTCGCGACATGTTGAGGCTTCAACCAGGCGCAGCCAAGGTGCTGTCTGGCTATAGAAAGAGATGTTTTGGAACAGGATTATGAGTGCGCAGACATGTGGTGCGTATCCCTCCTTCAGGCCCGCCATCGATGATATGTTGCCTAGACTTCTCTGTAGATTTGTTGTGGGCTTGAGGATTGAGGTCGTCGTGACGGGAAGAAAATGTGAGGGTGGATAAAAGACGCGAGCGACACGTGATGAAGTGGTTGGAGGAGACCCTGGTCGAGGCGCATTTGTCTCAGAGCCTTACTTGTGAGGCAATTATGTCCGCATTTGTCAAAGTTCTGGAGGCTTCCTGGGTTAAAAGATCATGGGAATGCAAAAATGAATTGAAGCAGGAACAGCAAGTAATTTTGTAGTTGTGGATATTGAAAAGAGTAGTTTCTCTAATCAGTAGAGATAATCACCAGATGGATGTCAATTAGGGCTACATAATTCAGTTTCAAGGTTTTCGAGACGATTCAATACTTCCGCAAGGCGAGGCCGATTAGGAAATCCTAATTTCTCCATGTCCTCATTCGTATGAGTTCCATCTTTCCAACGAGCTTTAGCTGCTAAATAAACCTCCATATCCTCGACGATACTTTGCCACCAAAGTTTGGTAGCCTTCCTTGCTTCATATTCGCTCTTTTCACCTCCCTCATAATCTCCTGTGAATGGTCGTGCAAAAATCTTCGAACCCACGCGAATGATGCCCGTCTCATACCCATTCCTGACGTATTCACGTTCTCCTGCTGTGCACTCCTCAATGAGTCTTCGTATTTGCTGGGGCGTTCGTCGGTATTCAGGGTACTCCTGGCCAGAGTCGTGCTTGAAAGCTTTCAGTGGAGAGTTCTTCGTATCAGCGCAGCCTTCGAAGATGGCCCAGAGTGTTTTGCCAAGTGAGTAGACCTCTGCTGCTTCCTTGTCAGAAGCTGAAAGTGTATACCATGCCTTGTAATAACCTCTTGGTGGATTGGCGTATATCTCCGAATCGGAAGGATCATCCTTGACCGGGGGTACGAATTTCTCGAGTATGCTAGCAAAGCGCGATCTTTCTGCTGAGGGTACCATATCAGACTTGGTGAGCCGAATGAGATATTCAACATAGTGGATCTCGGGAGCAGAGAAAGTAGTCCAGTTTCCCATTTGCTCGAAATCGATGAACAAGATATGCTCTTGTTGATCCTCACCTGTATGCAGTAGCAAGTTATCGGGCTTTAATTCTGAATAGAACTTGGCGGGACTCTTGTTGATGGCCATCAAGGTTTTTGTGATTTCTTTGCTCCAACGGATCTGAGTTCTCAAGTCCAACGACCCGGCCCCGGTTCGCGGAACGAGAGCGTCTGCCAGAGTTCCTAGAGAATAGTATCTTAAGATGAAGCCAACCACTTTGTCATCTCCTCCATAACGATCCTTGTCAGCCACAATGTACAATGGCCGTGGTATGATGTTCGGGTGCGGATCCATTGTCAACAAGAGTTTCAGCTCATGGTAAAGATGCTTGATCCCATGAATCGTCGACTTGAATATGAAGAACTCGTGCTGGTTTATTTCTGGAATTCTGACCAAAGCCACCGTATCATGCAGTTGGGCAAGGTGCTGCAGTTGTTGCGACCTGAGCTTCCTAGGCCATGCTTCCGCTGGCAATTCCAACATAGAGTTGAGAAATTCCATGGAGAGTAGCTGGCGCTCTGTGCTAAAGTCTGGAATCACTCGAATCTGCATATCTGCCGGATTGGAGCAGATGTTTAAGATAACTATGCGAGAACCGAATGGCAGATTGTTAAACATCTTGGGAAAATCTTCCTGCTTCGTAGTCCAAATTTCTAATGCGCGTACCGCCAACTGAGAAATGCCTAAACGGGCTACTCGATTGTCTCTCAAACAAAACGCCATGTCTGATTCCAGTACGGCTCTTAATTCTTTCGGATGTTTTGTTTGGTCTGGGATGTGGATATCAATTCTCCGCGGCACGAGATTTGGTTGCATGAAGATCGGGATTGCCAGAAATTCGATCCCTTGACCACCAACACCATCAATCCTCCATTTAGGGTTTGGAATCGGTCGAAGCGAATCAACCCGATATTGAGGATTCAGCCGTGATGTCCGCCAACTGTTGGGACAAGTATTTGGGTTGTCCCGAGCCACAAAACTTGATTCTTTCGAGACATTGAGAGCGTCAGGGATGTCGACAAACGCCCCCGTCGGCCAACAAATCTGGTGAACGAGACTTGCAGCAAGATCCATTTGGGATGCAGACCTAGACTTTGAGAGAAGAACACTTTCAGGTCTAATGAGGTCTTCCTTCTCCAATCTGCTCTTGTTTCAAAAATTTGAGTCTCTAGCAAGATTCAGGCTAAAAGGAGGTGGTCAGCATGTGCAAACGTCGAGAAACAGCATGCGGTAAATACTGAAGAGCCTCACATGAATACCTCTCTTAGCAAGGAAAGAGGGGAAGAGACTAATCCTTGAAGCACGTTCACATGCTGCCCTTGGAACCCTGAACTTCTGCAAGCTTGAACGGGATGTCTGGTTAGTGATATTGTTGGATGGATAAGATCTCGGTTATGCAAATTATCCTGGGTGGAATCTGCCGTGAGAAAGCGGGATAAGGCGAATTGAGGCGCTGTTGACTGGATATGAGCGAACAAGCTACTTGCGCTCGTGCAACGTGTCCACCTAAAGATTGGTTAATCCAGCGCGAGGCGGGTGGGAAGCTGCTGGGAATGCAGTGTCTGACAAGGAAGCTATCCCTGCATCGGAGTACTTCTCACTGCATTTCTGCCTCAGATACATTGTTTTTTTCGCCGGGACTCATCTGAGATCTATCGACGAGATCACCGTAAAAATATATTATTAAATCTAAAATTTTTCTTCCACTTCCAATCAACAATTATTAACCTTTGACATAGGCCAATCTAATCCGCTATAACTCTTTGACTGTCTTCAATTACTTCCCACAAGTGCATTTTGAGGCTCTATTGAGTAAATCGCCCCAAGAATCATTGCATCCTGACAGTTCCCCCTTCACCCCCACGCCAGACAGACTAGGACCTTCTGCATCAGAACCATTTTGGAATATGCTTATCATACATATGACTATAATGTGGGCAATAGATAATCAATCGTGGTCTACTTTCTAAAATGTGTGGCACACTGGTCGACGTGAGAGGACTAGTCGTCGACCTATGGTCGAATCAGCGAAATTTATTGCACTTTGTGGTTCTTTGATTACCCCGCACTACGTTGGATTATGAACCCTCCCTCCTATGCGGCTCTGCTGTCGATAAGGCGTTGAGAGTGAGCATAAAAAGGCAGCTCAGTATGATCGTGAACACTCCATATCAACGAACTCCGAAGTATACTACTCCACTGAATCCCGAGACAACTTAACAACCCAACCTTAACCATGGCAGAAGTCCTCCAGCCCCTCCATACCCCTAACCATCAAATCAAACCAAGTGGCCTCCGAGGCTACTACTCCGGAACCTCCCCAGAGGAACAGAAGTTTGTTTCAAAGCCAACACACAAGGAGGATAAACCCGAGGAAACACCAGTAATCCAGCGCCCTTCAATCAAATTCGAGCCCAACTGGGAAGACTTCTCAGCAAGAGTGAAGAGGCTCGCCGAGAAACGCTCCCCATCAGAGACACACAAACTTCCAGAAGGGTTCCCAAAAGCCATTACAGGAGCACGCGCTTGGTCTAGTAAAGATGTGTCGGGTCTTGAGGAATTCGTTGTCCACCTGACAGCCACGCACGTCGCGGAGATTGAAGCCGCGTTGCAGTTCTTTAAAGGTATGAATGGAGTAAGAAGTCTTATCTGACGAGAATATTGGCTAATGCATTGATTGTGCACTTGTAGATATACCAGGAGAGAATGGCCCGGATCAAATGGCCAAAGATCTCTTTCCCCTTGAGACCCTTGGTCCATACCTTGAGCAGATCAGTAAAGACTTGCACACAGGTCGTGGGCTGACTCTGCTGCGTGGCCTGAGCCCCACCAAGTACACTCCATGGGAGAACGTGGTGATCTTCGCAGGGATATCTAGCTATTTGGGAGAGCAGCGGGGCTGCCAAGACAGATACGGAAACATGTTGAGTGAGTTGCATCTCGCAGCTGAACCACATAAAGGATAAAGACGCAACTAACTGTACACTAGCTCATCTTGTGGACATGGGCTTCAAATTCGGAGCATGCAGCGAGCGAACACCAACATTCACAGCCGGAGCTTTGGTAAACCTCACCAATATCCTAAAACCCTTAAATGGATTTCTCTAATGCAAAACAGCCATACCACAACGACGTCTGCGATATCCTTGCCATGTACGTGCAAAGTTGCGCCGCAGGCGGCGGAGAATCGATCCTCTCTCCTTCTGCAACAGTCTACAACGAGATCGCAGCTACGCGCCCTGACCTGATCAAGGTCCTCTCAGACCCCATCTGGACCTATGACAAGTAAGACCTTTTTCTTGTCAACGTTTCCCACTGACAACTAACATCTCTTCAAGGGACAAAGTTCCTGATGTGTGGAGATCCCGCGCAATACTCTTCCCTGAGCCAAGTCATGGTCCTTTCTTCTGTTTCTCCCGACAGAAAATCACCGGATCGGAATTCTACCCCTTGTCCCCTACCCTTCCCGCAATGAGCGAGTCGCAGGCTGAAGCCCTCGATCTCGTGCACTGGGTTGCTGAGAAGCATGGCATGGTCATGCGACTTGATCCTGGTGATGTGTTGTTATATAACAACTTGGCCCTGCTGCATGGTCGAAATTCTTTCACTGATTACACCGGGAATAAGGATGAAGTGAAGGGGAAAAGGCATATTTTGCGATTGTGGGTGAGGAATGAGAGTATGGCGTGGAAGACGCCAGAGGGGTTGGCGCCGGACTGGCATAGTGTTTATGGGGATAGTGAAAGGCGAGCTCGGGCTCATTGGCGGATTCGACCTGAGGATACGGATAAGGATCGGGTCATTGGCCATAAATCGACTTGTTCTTAATTCTTCTGCCTTTTCTAGACGACCTTTAAGCGGTAGCTTAGGAAGTACTGTTGGATTTGTGATCGATTGATATTTGCTTTCGTTGTCTTTCTTTTCTGATCGATGAGTTATTTAAGGAACGACCAACGATTTGATGAGTATGATGAATACATATATTATGAAACGCAAGATCGTGAAGCAATGTGCCCTCGGTTTGCAAGCTGGCCATGAGCACCACCAAAAGAATCATAAATCATACACACATACATTTTCACCCAGCATCACAAGAAAGCTCTTCAATATGACCAAGTCCGGGTTCCCACTTGTCGAAGAACATTTGGTGGCACCAGTACAAATCTCTCTCGTACTGGTGTTCGTGGCGAAGTCCTTTCAAAGCTTGTTCTTTGGCGGATGTTAGTTAGTGTTTGACACTGCATGAGGGCGACGAGCATACCTTTTTGAACAACTTTGTCCCGCAGCTGAAGGACATAGTCGACTTCGTAAATTTCCAGCTCTGCCATCAATTCCTTCCTTGACACAGAAAGGGGACGCGACCCTTGGCAGACGTTGTGGTAGTACGAGAGCATGGTTCGCGCCGCGTGGAATTGATCTTCGGCATCCTTGTATTTGCCATATGGACCATATCGACCCTGTTTTCTAGTTAGAGAACTGGGAAGAAGCCTCGAAGAAATGGGCCACCTACCGACATGCCATATCGCAGAGCGAATTGACGCTCCATCAACAATTGAGTCTCAGCATTACTCAAAAGGACGAATATAGTCAGATAAATCTCAAACCAGTGTTTCTTGGCCGTTTTTCGACTTTCCAATTTCTTGTGCAATTCGGCAAGAACATCCTTCCCGAGAGGTGTCAAGATATGCTGAATCACGATCTGATCCAGTTGTTGATCCATAATCGGATTGACAGGAATGATGCCCTTCCAAGGATTCGAATTGTCTAACGGAGGTTCAAACCCGAGGGTTTCCTGGCCGCAGATTCTCCAAGCCCGCTCGGTAAGTCGAGTTGTTGACCAAAGTCTCAAAGCCGCCTGCACTAACGGTTTCTAAATAGTGTTAATAGAGCAATTGGAATCTCCTGCTGTTGGACTCACCTTGCAACGGATGGCTATACTGAAAGTGTCCATCAGAATTTCATTTGAGCTGTCAAGCAGGTTGTCAAAGTATCCGAAATGAGAATCCATCACGTATTTTATCATTTGCGTCTTTGCCTCCTCGATATCGCTAATGTGGTACTTCGGCATTTCCATTTTCTTGGGGCCTTCTGCCGAGTTCCATTCGTACGCGGTCTTATCGCCTGGAATGGGAGCGAATGGTGACACCTTGACTTTTAAAACAAAGCCTATATCCTGTGTCAACATGAGTGTTCGGGACTCCACGTCTTGAACCCCATCAATTATCGTCCATAAGTCCTTTCTATGCTTGAAGAAGTTCAGGGGGTGATTCGGGTTATCAACTGGGGGTCCTGTCATAAAGTTAGCAATAAATTCGCATCTATAGCAGAGGTAAATCACCTAATCGAAACAAGATAATTTCTGGTATCAGTATCCGGATGCACGGTATAGTGTGGACCAACGGATCTGCCTTCATACAATTATTACAAGGTAGGTAGATAGACTCAGGCCAGACGCACTATGCTTAAGTTTAGCTAATGGGCAATAATCTGAAAATATGGTGAAGAGGCATACACTCTTTTTTATCTTGGAACACCTAGTACATGCTTTTGTTTTCGACTTTCCAGTCGATTTAGCATTAGCTAATTGAATCGATGAGGATCTTTGTGTCTGCTTTGCGCCGAAGACGTGGAATGCTCCTTGCACTATTCCGGATGGTCCCTGTACTGATTTGCGTTTTGAAGTCTAATTTAAACATCAGTGAAAAAACTTGAAGTAAACTAGGGATTATACCTTGTTGTAGGTCGTCATAAGAATCGGAGGTCGCTTTGGTCCGTAAAGCTTCCTAGGCTTTGTAGTCTTCGCTCGTGGCTGACCCCCGGGTGTGCTTGTCGATATACTTGGGTGGTCATGTTGCCGCGTTGTAGCCACACGTACCTGGGGGTCCGCGAGAGGACGTGGTATGTCCTGCCCGACATCAGGATTCGTGGTACCGGCATAGTTTCCAACGTAGCCCAGGACGTTCCCACATTGTGCGAGAGGAAAGGCAGTATCTTCGACCGTGTACAAGCTCCTCTGTCCGCCACTTTGTACACCCTGAAAGAGGGGTTCGGGAAGTATGCTACGATTGTAGGTTGATGGAAACACGACGCTTTGGTCGGCGAAATCGAATGGCGCTGCTTGCCATCCTTGTGAGGGCTGGTGTGACCAATTCTGGCTCAATGCCGCCCACGCCAAGTCTAAGCCAAGGTCGAGATCTAGCGGGTTTGGTGGATCGTAGGAATTGTGGAGATTGTGGGGTATGGGTAGATGAGACGGTGCCGATGTTGATGTTGATGGAGAAAGATATGTGGTCACACTATTCTCGTCGAACAAATTGGCTAGCAAAGTTTGCAGGTCGGAATCTTCGTACGGAGGGAATACGTCCAAGACGTCGCTGGCACTGCCCGTAGCCTGCCCCTCGTCAGCTCGAAGCTGGGGTTCGCGTAAGCCAGCGCTCATCTGGAGATCTGGTGGATGAAGAGATAGTGGCGACTCTTTTGCGCATCTGATTTTAGAAGTAAAGGCAAAAGTTTATTATACTTTGTGACCTCTCGAAAATTTTTAAGTAATGGACAGTATGCGCAAAAAGATCGCGCCCGTCAACATGCATGCAGTGAATGCCCCGCCCCACACTCACTCACTCACTCGACCCTGCTTCCCTGCCACCTCCATCGCCAACACATTCCCCCAGCCAGTTCGCCTTGCCATTCATAATTGTATCTTCTTTCCTTCGATTGGTCAAGATGGATATGAGAAACGCGCAAATCCTGCATACATTCCAACAGTACATACACTATCCTGTATCCTGCATATCGATCGTTTGTCTCATCGCGCAGCTTGTCTCCATTTGATCCTGCGACGATCAGATCATTCATGCATCTCTCGCGGTCTTTCTAAAGCGTGGAATATTCGGTGTAAGAGTCCTATCCAATGAGAGGCTTGAGGCCTTCACAAATGCCTCGTCCCTTAATTCCAAAGTCGTTCATGGCTTTCGCGGCTTTGCAGATATCTCTCCATAGAGTATGACAAGCCTTTCTTCCCTGTAACTTCCCCATTCCTTGTAAAGCCTTGCTCATAGCCGTCTTCAGTTCGATATATACCCCGAAGGAAGCTCTGGCAAGGCTCAAGAATGAACAGATCTTCGTGCTCGTAGTTGAGACCGGATATCATGTCATTTGTCCTGATCTCGACCCCTCTCAGATATGGGTCGATTGGCATCGCTAGTAGTGGCAACGGTGAATCAATATATGTCTCTTTGTAGGTGGGTTTTTCCCAGAGGTCCGCAAATCCAAGGAAGTCGAGGTCGACAAATCTGCATGTCGCAATATTGGTAGTATATGAGTATTCTTTGGCTAAAGGGAGGGACCTCAAGCTCTTCTGTGTTGCCTTCGAAGACCACTTTCGAGGGTCTCCATTGAAGGAGTTGATGTTCAATGAAGAAGAAGACCGGCTAGTGTTGGTTGACTGAGCACTGTGCGGCATTTTGTCGGATGTGCGCGTGCCCTCCTTTTGAATTCGGTTTACTGAGTCTGCTTGGCCTTTCCTCCTCTGGAGCGCATGATGGCCCCCAGCTTATTTATGTTGGTTGAACGCGTTTATATTCAGCAAAGCCGGTACCACTCTACGTTACAATACCAGACTCGACTTTTTGGTATTCGTGTCTGATTATTCCTTATTAGGCATACGGATTATGGAAGACTTTGCTACAGTTAATATAAGTTAGCAGTCGTGGAGGCGAGTAGGTTGATTATGACCAGGGTTTGAATCCTTTTTGTTCCCGCTATTCCAGATTCGGCATACGGATTCTAGAAGACTTTGTTTCGGTTGACATAAGATAGCAGTCGGAGAAGCAAGTGAATTGAGTATAGCCAGGATTTGAATATTTCTTGTCCCCGCTATTCCGGATTCGGTATACGGAAATTGAGATTCGTTGCTGCGGGGCAAGTAATATACGGACTATTCTTTCGACCGGTGAGATATGTCTAATGCTAGTAAGGTGTGGCTGCACGCAAGCCTCACCTCTCTTTCCTACGCCTCTCAAAATTTGCATGCAGCCACAAACCCTTACTAGCGTTGGACATGTCTCACCGAAAGGATAGTTGAATTTAAAATTTCAACAAGCAATTTGTGTACAATGTGGCTGTTGGTGTCGAAAGGGCATTGTCGTATACTTCAAGTTCTAAAATATCACTCGATTCTCCTAGTTGGAGGTCGAATCGCGTGAAACTCTTGCAGCATGGAGTAGCAGAAAACCGGGCAGAGTTTAGGATCTAGCTAAGAGTCTGAAAAAGCCTTGTCATAAGTCATAACACCAATAGACAACTTTTCTTCCTCTCCAGTTACTTGGACCGAAACGTGATCTAGCATCTTAAACCCCAATTCTGTGTAGAGCGCTGTTCCCATCGGACTGCTGAATAAAGTCACCGCTGCCTTCTTCGTCTTCGCCAGCTGCATACCCCATTGACAATGCCGTGTTCCAGCACCGTGTCGTTGGTATTTGGGGTGGGTTGCCAATATCACCAGATACACCTGTCTGTCTCCGTAAACTTTGTCAAAGTGAGTCTTCTTTGCATCAGCCAAGGCCACGTCAAACGCTTTCATTCGAGCAAAGTCAGCGTCTCGACGATCGTTACAATCAACTATGAAACCAGTTAGATAGAGGTGCAACAAACCGAAGCCCAAAGATACAATACCTTTCTTTCCAAACTCAAGGACGTCAAAGACTTGCATTTCCCATACTGCCAAAGCCACAGCCTGGCTCGTTTTACCTTTCTCGCTGCTAGGTATCGCAATCACCCGGACGACGGTATGAGACTTCTCGTCGTCGTTCACGAGGCGCTCCATCATCTTCCTAGTACATCTCCGGTTGTCCTCTGGAAACTGGCGTCTCTTCGGAAAACGATAGTCCCATTGAGGGTCCATCGGCATCGCAGCGCACATGATATCGACCAAGTCATCCAGATCGTCCTTCGTAGCCTTGCGCATAATTGAGTCATCGCCCCCAAACTCACCCATTGGTGCTGATTCTGCTGGTGCTTCTCCAGCAAGAGGCTGTCTTTGAAAAGTCTAATGTAATATGATTGCGAAAGTGAAAGGCAAGGGTCGTGAAGAGTAGTGTTTTAGGCGTCAAGAAGGAAGAATATGATTCCGCCTGATTCGTCTATCCCTTGCTTGCTTTAAATGCAATTCATTGTCCAAGGTGAGGCGACGATAATTTTGCACCCGACCGGCATCAACGATGCGACAAGTCAGTCAGCGGTCGGGCGGTAGGGCCAGTTTGGTATAAGAACAGCCACGCGGCGGGAACTAGGCCGAATACGGTATACGGAAAACAAAATCAACCATTCCGAATTAGGTATACGGAAAAAGCGAAGGCAAGTTTTGACGAGGCAGACCGCCCATTCATTCCTTGGGCACCAACACACCGAATTGGGAGCCTCACCCTCACACTCACTGGATCCACGTGAAGTGGTGAAGCGACAGACAGAATGAGGCTGGCATCATACATGATGGCTTCTGTCGCCTTGTTTTGAGTTTTCTTTTGCGGCAGAACATTACCAGCGTCCATCGCATCATATAGAGATACAGCAGTTGCGCCACCCACACCTCCAACATTCCCCGTATGCTCCTTGGAGGTCTTGATTAGTTACTTGTCAATGACAAGCGTTTGGCACGCGGCGGCGATTCTGGGCTACAGCCGAGAAAGCGATGGCCACCAAACATTACGATAAGAAAATGCAGCAGATAACGGTAGAGAAGGCACCAGTCCCGAGTCATTCGGAGGATGAAGAAGTAGCAGAGAGCCCGAGGCTCAGCCATCTCGACAATGTTGGCACGAAAGCGGATCACAGGGACATGATCCGGATGGGAAAACGACCAGAGCTGAATGTACGTATCCGATAATGAATGACCATGTGTCTATACGATCAGATTTGATAACAAGTTAAAGCTAACTGTCTCAGCGTAACTTCCGCTTCTTCTCCGTCCTCGGCTTTACTTGCATCTTGATGAGTACATGGGAAGGCCAATTGATGTGAGCAATCACCAAGGAACTTTTCTTGATAGACCGTGAATGACCATGATGCGCCTGACAAACTCGCAGTGCAAGTGTTTTTGGCCTCCGCAACGGGGGCCTTGCTGGTGTGATATGGACGTACTTAGGAACTTTTATTGGATTTCTCGCCGTGATAGCTTCCCTCGCTGAGATGGCTTCAATGGCACCAACATCTGGTGGACAATACCATTGGGTCTCAGAATTTGCCCCCGCAAGTGTTCAAAAGTTTTGGAGTTACGTCACAGGTACGTACACACCATTTCTCACCCCTCTAACATATTTACCGAAGAGGCTTTAACATGCTTACAGGCTGGGTCTGCGTTCTGGGATGGCAAACGAATGTCACTAGCGTTGCTTTCATTGCAGCGCAGCAGATTCAAAGTCTAATGGTCATCTTCGATTCTAGCTACACCTTCGAGCGATGGCAAGGGACATTGCTTATCATAGCTATCGGCTTCATCTCAATTATTTTCAATTCTGTCCTTGCCAAAAGACTGCCTATGGTTGAGAACATCATTTTGGTTCTGCATATTACAGGTTTCTTCGCCATACTCATACCCCTGTGGGCGATGGCGCCTCGAAACAGTGCGAAGACGGTCTTCACCCAATTCTCAGATGGTGGTAACTGGGGTAGTATCGGACTTTCTTGTCTTGTCGGGATGCTTGGTCCTGTGTTTACATTTATTGGCCCCGATTCAGCAACGCACATGGCCGAGGAAATCAGAGACGCATCTTATGTCTTGCCTCGCGCTATGATGTGGACAGCTGCGATCAACGGGACTCTCGGCTTTGCTATGCTGGTCACATTCTGTTTCTGCCTGGGAGATATTGAGGCTATTCTTGCTAATCCCGACATTATGCCTTTTGTACAAGTCTTCTTCAATGTCACGAAGTCGGAAGCCGGCACGTCGGTCTTGATGTCTATTTTCATCATCTTGACAGTCTGCGGTTGTATCAGTCTATTAACAACTGCATCACGCCAAATGTTCGCATTCGCTCGAGATAATGGCCTCCCTTTCTCCAAGTTCATTTCCCGGGTGAGTTCACAAAGTCAAGGCCTCTGAATCTCACTAACGTAGCATCCCAGGTGCAACCAGGTTGGGACATCCCTCTCAACTCCGTCATAGTATCATTCTGCATCACCATCCTCCTCTCCCTCGTCAACATCGGTTCCACAACTGCATTCAACGCCCTAGCCTCCCTCGGCACCGCTGCACTCCTCTCTTCCTACATCATCTCCATCACATGCGTCCGCATTAAGCGCTGGCGTAAACAACCTTTCCCGCCCACGAGATGGAGTCTTGGGAAGTTGGGAGCACCCATCAACGATTTCTCAATCGCTTACCTTGTGCTTGTGTTTATCTTTTGCTTTTTTCCACAAGCTATACCTATTACGCCCCAGACTATGAATTGGAATATTTTGATCTATGGGTTTACGGTGCTTTTTGCAATTGGGTATTACTATGTAAAGGGAAGACATGTTTATGATGGGCCGATAAAGCTTGTTCATGAGAATATGTGAGGAGAAGGACTGGAATCAAGAGATTAGCCACTTGTATCGGGTACTTGTTATTGCTCACCGACTTGAATCGATAGATAGCTTCTCTGCTTGGAGACACCGATATAGATATTCTACCAGGCTGCAAGACGATATGCTGAGACTGTGCCTATTCTTGCAGTGAGGACTGGTTACCAAACAGGAAAACGCATTGTTCTAACTCATTCAATTGCTTCCCTCGCAAATGTTTGCTAACTAACCACCACCAACCTATCACCTTCAAAGCTTTTCAACGGCGAAGACAACAGAGTAGCTTGGACCGAACATCAATCGAACTTAGTAAGCTCGTTCTTTTGCTTCAAAACTTTATGCTATAGCGAAATTCCGACAAGCCTCTGTGTATGAGCAGGTTGACCTAAGAATCTTCTAGATCAGACAATGGAAGAAAGGAGTAGGATGGGGTGAGATCGGCCAAGAAACTCTCTTCGCTGAGATAAGCACATGAGTACATCTAATCCTGCTAAGACCGAACTGAGACTCTACACGGATAATGATCCACCGGATGAGCAGATCCTTCCTCAATCAAATACGGCCTCTCCCCTCGATATGTCTTCAAGCCTTTCTTGGGGGCAAGGGAGGCTTTTATATATAAATACCAATTTCATTTCAATTAAGAAAAGCGCTCTTTAATAGTTACTAACTTGACTGCTTTTCATTTCAAAAATCAAGGTGAAGATCGAAGGCGCTAAAGATACTATGATTATTGATAAGTTCGTTAGCATCCTCAATCGAAGCTGTTCAAAACTTGAAGACCACGTCGTGCTTGATAAATTTCAGGCTACAGTCTCAGCCATTAGTCCTTAACAGAATCTGAAGAGCAGACTGATCCCAACCCGAAAATCATCATGCTTCATCTACCAGTTTCGAATGAGTTGACCTGCAAGTAGCCGTTGATAGGCCTGTCAACCGCCCATCGCACCCATTGGATTTTCCGTTTGCATATAGCGGTGAGTTTGAGGCAGAGGTCGACCTCATAAATAAAGCCCTTCCAAAGGTTAGATACGGAAACAAAAGGCTTCAAAAGAAAACGAAGAAAAAATAGAAAAAAAAGAAAAAAACATTATGCAAAAAACCAAAATAAATATATTAAGCCAAATAAAAAATCGTTTTTTTTTATAATAATAAAATTTTTCTTTTAACAATTATCAACAAAACCAGAAATTTGCAGAAATCGAAACAAATTTCTACTTGATATAAAATATTATTTCAACTAAGTATTTGATATAAAAAAAAATATATTAATATTATATAAAAAAACAAAATAAAACAAGATTTGATATTGGAACAAAACAATTTTTCTAAAATTATCTAAAATTCTTTTATATTTTTTTTTATTGATCCAAAAATTTAATATTTAGTTTTTTATTATAATTATGAATACCAATCTTACACCACAAAGGGCACCAAGAGAAGCACGAACCCCTATCCGGAACCCCTCACATTCACCCCCACCACCAAGCAAATCACCATCACTACCAAACTTACTCACAACCGAAGAGCCCGCCCTAATTGCTATACAAATCTCTTTATCATGACACTCGGCGTCGCAAGCGTTGGCAAAGTTATGCTTTCTAATCCGACAATCAAGACGCGAGTTCTCGCAAATTTAAGAGTGGATAAATACTGGCATTTTGAGTTGTTTACAATTGCAGCATGCTGTATTGATTATTTTCCTATACTGGCGATTCTTTTTCTCGGTCTTGCAGTTGGTGCATATGTACCTGGCGTTGGTTTGACAGTGTCAATTATTGTTGCCCTTTCATTATTTGGCAAAATGTTTTGGGGGCATGTCGTTTTACGTGACCTCGGGAAGCGGTGGTCTTACGGCTTTGTTGCTGCACGCTGGTTGTGGAAGCGTAAGGCTCACACTAATGACCTCGAGATGAACTAGCAGCACGCACTGATGACTCTGTGTGTGGCGAATTAGCAAGTCAGGGAGGTAAGGGCGCTGCTCAAAGATCAAACTGCGAAAAATTTCCTATGGGCTATCCTCATCATGTATTGTCAGGGAACACACTCTCACTCTCTTTAAGACGGACCCATTACAATCATGTCTATAATTGCTGGCAATTAAGGCAGAAAAGCTGCTGGCGCCGCATGGCCCCAGTAACCTAGCTCACGCATAAGAAGCAAGGAATCCCCTCCGCCATATCGACGGGGTGGAGTATTCAAAAGACTTTCTGTATATATTATGTGTGTATTTTCAACGTCTCTAGCAGGCTCGATCTTCGGACTATACGTAGGAGTTGCAATGGAAGTAACCCTTGCATGATTTTCCTCCCAATGTCTATGGGCTTTAGAGTAATATACCAGCATGTCTTTTAGTCAGGTGTGAAGAGCGGAAGAGGAAACTCACGACGCCGGAGACAATGATGCTATCGTCACGCCCAGTTCAGCTTTCAAAAAAATTTCTAAAAGATTCGCAAGCTTAGGGCAATCCCCATCAGTATTTTTGCCCTGCATTTGACGATGAGGTGCGTTTTGACAGCCAGAAGGATCGGGAACTGCTGGAAGTGTATCACCTCGAAATTTAACCAGAGTGAGCCGATGAAAAGGCGGGGAAAGAATTGCAAAACTCCCAAGAATGTGTGGATGAAAGTTGTAGTTCCTACTCGCTTTTGCAATTATGGATTTGAGAAGTGTGGCGAACTCTTTGGTCTACTAATAAAATAACGTGTAAACCAGAGAACTCCACCAACTTTCGGCACTAGTCAACTCGGCTCCCCCAGAGCGATACTGGACTGTGAAAAATCCGCTTTCCTCAAGTAGAGGCTCCATATTAATGTCTGCAAGCAAGCCTAGGTCCTTAACATACCCTGCATAGCGCCCCGCGCGGAAGGCATTTGCCGCTTATTCGCGTTCGAGGTTGCGGTTGCTCTACCAACAATTCAACGAATAAGTCACATTCCCTACGCCTCAAACACTACCAAAGAAACATATCTGCTATCAGAAATCTACCAGCGTCTATGTTACCTGATGTTTTAAAAGATCACATACATAAACTTGGGGATCACTAGAGGGGCAAATCCCAAATAGGGAGCCGATCGGCCCGCGCGCTGGTTTGCATCGGGCCTGCTAAAACAAGAAGTGACGGCCCGATGCAAATATAAACCCGGCCCTGCATAGATCAACAACATTGGACCAGCCCGTACGATACTCAAGCTTCTTCAACATCTCATCCTAGTATCTCAAGATTACTCGCGGCCCTGATTCTCGGGCCCCATCTATATAAAACCCATGGAATAGGAATTAGGCTCATAGATAGGAATGCCAGTAAGCTTGACGCCCAGCCAATGCCGAGATGGTCATACACTACTCGAAATCAGCAAAATCTCTTAGCCTGACAAAACAGCAAAACGCACTTTGTGTAGTAAATAGCGGGAAAGTGCTACCAAAGATATATCGAAGTAAACCGGTAGCAGCCATGGCAGACGCGGCCGTGAGAGCTTCGTAAGTATCAGTAAGGTATAGAACAATACTAGTCTAGGAGCTATTAGTATATCCATGCATGTGCGTGTATCCTGAATACTGACAAAAATGCACAGATTGGCCCATGCACAAGGGATCATGGCAAGAGTGGGTACGATCCAATGGACATCTTCCCTCGCAGACCAACCAAACCTAAGAACATCTTAGCTTTAATTCAGAATATCTTCAAAAATTCTTACCAAAACAAGCCAATTGGTAGACCAAAACCGCCTATCATTGCTGCCAATAGCCTCTGCTCAGGTGGCACTACGCCAGTTCTTCCCCCATCTTCTATCCTCGACCATGCTTTTTGATAGAAGTATTTATCTAGCAGGATTATTGTCGGGACCGCAAAGGTGCATCCGATACATACGCCTAAGAACACTAGGCCCGTGTTGCCCCGATCGAAATCGTAGACCAGCGTATATACGTATGGTACACTGGCGAAAAATGTAAACAAGACAGCGAAGGTAAAGGCCGCATACAAGGAAGTAAATGTGACAATCGGCTCCGTCAACAGCATCTTGGTTGGCCTCAAGAGCGTAATGAATACCACACGCAGAAGTAACTGTGATGCAGGTGGCTTTGGTGCATCTGGCACACGGTTTTGCTCCTCACCTTTCTTTTGCCGTCGAGCTAGGATAACCTTCACGTATGTCTCCTCGAGTAGAAACACTGGAATCCAACATGCGGTTATCATGATGGTAAGAGCCCACTGTGACCATTTCCATCCATGGATTGTGGCGAAATGGTGGTGGCGCTGCGTTATGAAGCCACCTATCAGAGGACCGAGTGCTGTCCCTAGGAACGCAGTATACATCACAAATGTTACTGAAACAGCTCTGTTTTTCGCACGAAACAGATCCGCCGACGTTCCACCAACGACCGGCAGGCTGGCGCCCCCGAAAAACCCAGCAAAGAATCTCAGCACACAGAGAGTTGTGATATTATGTGAAAACCCTGCGCCGAGACTGAACAACGCGACAAGTGGAGGTGTAATTTTGTAGGCTCCCATCCTGCCAAAAATCTCACTTAACGGGGCACTGAGCATCGGTGCAAAAGCGAAGCCTAGCGTGTAAGTCGTGAGAGGGATGAGGGCAATGATTTCAGAGACACCAAAGCCGAGTATGATATCTGGGACGGCTGGAGTGCAGATGGAAGCCCCGAGGGCGCTGCGGTTGGGTGGATTAGTAGGGACTTTTGACATTGGAATACGGAAGAGACATACATAACGAGACACAAAATTGAAGGGACCGCCATATGAAAGAACTTTTTCTGGATGGGCCAATTATGGGGCAAAGTTGTGTCGTCTAGCTCAGTGGATACCTCATCGAGAGCCGGGACCTTCTCATTGACTCCATCTTGTGAAGTCACATTATTCCCCGATCCTGCTGGCCAAGTCTCGTATGGTTTCTCGCCGTTCTCTCTTTCTGTTGTCTGGATTTCTGCTTCTCGAAAACTATTTGTTGCCATCACTGTGTTCCAGCTGTCTTGAGCGTAACAGTTCAAAGAACTACGATGACTCTTAATGTGCTGAGACTGTCGAGCAAGAGCAGGTCTGAATTTGTTTCTGGTTGCGTGAGATTGTATCTGGGAGGGTGTTATCAAAAGCATTAATCACGCACTTATTTGGGGTACCGGGGACTGAAAATTCTATGTTAGCTTGCTAGGAGAAACGTTATAAGGCAGCCAAACTTGCCTCAATTCTGTCTGTAATTAAATGATACCACAATCTGCGTCTAATTTGAACAGGCCGTAGTGGGCAGCTGCCAAGACTGTAATAGCTGCTGTCTAACTTTTCTACGAGAAGCTAGCCTAGCAAGGCTCCATATGGGTCAGGAAAGAACCCCTCGGAAAAATTCTTCATACGGAAAGGATTGCCTTCATGGTGTTCATGTCCATACTTTTTTCGTTTCAGGCATATGATCATCAGCCTCGATCGCAGGGTTATTATTACCGTAGGGGTCGATCAGCGGAGAAACCGTTATCAACTGAGTTCCAACCAACCATTGTGGGAGGTGCGACTTGCCTCGCATCTCGCTGGAGCCAAATCTCTGGCCAAATCGGGCGGAAAGCATGCTTCTGCCTAACATCGGTGAGAACTAATGCATCTCAATATCAAGGGTTTGTCTCGGTGTCATTCAATATAATAGTTAGTGAGGCGCAGCGGAGAGGGGAAACATCCATGCGAGGTAACCAAAGAAACTCAGGAATCGGACGTTAATCAGAGGCGTACGAAAGGACGGGGTTACATTTGACACCCTACTTCGACAGGGGTAGTCCGGCAGTTGACTTTTCGATTGAGTTACTCAAGTAATATTCAATTCTGGAATGTATTCTTAGATGCAATAAATGAGAGAATATGTTTCTATTTTCTAGATCCTTAGTAGGATTATCGATTCCGACGCCACACCCGAGACTTACGGAGGACCCACTTGCCGGCCAGGGGGAGCTAAAACTCGCCAAAATGCCTACCCCTGCCCTGGACCCCTATCTCGCCGACCGTCTCTCGACAAAGGCTCGGGCCGAAACGACATACCTATGTACCTAGGTACACAGGGAAGCCCTGGAATCCAGGGCTTAGAGACCTATACTTCTACCGAGTGTCCGCTAAATTTTCGCTAAATTACAGCGACCAAAACGCTGAACACTGCTTTTTCAGCATAGGAGCACAACCACGGTGCTCAATCCCTGCCCAAAGTGTAGAGACACGGTCGGAGAGATAGAGCTTCGTAGACTGCTTGAATCGGCGGGTGGTCCGCGGAATGTTACTCAGGCGACTATCAAAGACTTCTAGGGCCTTCCAATGCACTGACGTCGAGCTTTTGGAGGCAGTCTAACGAGCTTCAGTGGGCTAATTTTCTAAGGTTGCCAGCAAAGACCTTTGGTCGGGCTCTCCATACCTGCATTTTCTCCAGCACTTCTTGCCTCCTTGCAGGTGAGCCTCTAACTTTGAAAATAATAGACCTCACAACTCGCATTGTTTGCGTTCAATAACTACCGTCGAAGATTTTATGCGTAGGTTTCCTCTTCCGAGCATGCCGCGTGTATCCACACAGCACATTTCAAGTCAGTCACCTGAATATGGTTAGTAGTGGGATGCTTTATTTTGGGGACTCAACCCGAAAGACTTTTACCGCGGGGGATCGGTTTGGGGATCATTTTGTTAAGTGCAATCACATTCAAGATTTCAAAATCAGGATGCCGATCATCACTTCTTCAAGGAACACATGTCTTGTTTTGGGAAGCAGAATTCGTTCGTTGGTTTCACCTAGTGAACATAACAAGATATTTGTTCGCTACAAAAGAAAAGCTCAAAATCCTCCATTCTGATTACATCTGCTACAATGAAGCTTGGGTCATCGTGGCGCACTTGCCGGCTCAAAGCAACTTGCTCATTGTTTTCAGTGAACAAATTACTTTCGTGTCGAAGGATCGTTGCAACCTGCCAGACAGTCAATTAAGTAACAAGAATTATGCGCTTGACATAGCCGCGAGTTCGTATACAGAAAATGTATGTTCTCTGCAGAGGGATTACTGACCGGTCGTTATTCGATAGGACACTGGGCCTATTTCCAGTCCTTTGATCAGCTCAGCCATAGTCCTTTCGAGTACGGCAATGACGAAGTTTCTTTCATAATAACTATCCTCCCAGGCGGATGAAAGAGTAAACTCTCCGCCCCAGCTGTAGGGATTGAATGTTATCATCGGCGTCGCGCAGTCGCAGCTTACCCAGAAGTCTGTGACGCGCAGTTTTGATGCACCGGTCGTATCTTCACTATCGCCACCATATTCGCGCTTGACTAGGCTATCCATCTTCCCAAAGCTACTGATCACGGGAGCTTTCGGAAACGGACATCCCGGTGCCGGAAACAGGGCGAAGAGCTTTGCTATGCCTTGGATATACGGCTCAGTCAGCTGCAGAAGACTCAGCGCTTTCGCACCCGCGGCAGTGCCGGGTCTCTGATAACGCGTAAAGTCTTGTGAGTAAATATCGTTTAGCTCATGTGCGAGGTTGCGAAAGGTCTTGCCCGCTGCTCCATCGATGCGTAGTGGCGCCCCTGAGACGTAGTTGCCTGTAGGCTGCGAGCATTCCTGAGCCCCAGCCGCCATCAGCGGCCTGCGGAAATCGACTGGCGCAAAAATGGCGTATGCGTGCGCTCCCGGATCCTGAGGAAATTGCGCTGCGGTACGGATAACGGCCGCGTTCACGGCACTGGTGACCGAGACGCCTTGCATGCGGCAGCCGTTGACCAGCTTTGCCGAATCATCTGCCTCCATGCGTATCGCGGCACGCTCACACATGCTAGGTTTTGCCGTGCTTGCATTAGGCCGGGTAGGAAAACCGATACTCTGGCGGCCGTTTGCAAATGTCTCTACGACATCATCGACGTCGGCTGTGGCTTCCTGGGGCGATGGAGGCAGATGCCTTTGAACTAGTTCCTCGAGGCTTGGTGGTACGGCTACGGGCTGTTTGGCTCCGCTGTTTTCCAAGGGAACACTCGGTCCTTGTTGTAAAGTATCAGCCAGTGCGGATAGGAAGGCGTCGGCAAGGAGGACCAGTCCAAAGCCGTCAGAGCGCCAATGTGCCGTACGGATCACGACCTGCCCTGGATCTGGGAGCCAGTGACATGTAGCGGTTTTCCTTTTGGGGGACGGGGCGGAGAAAAGTGTGTCGACGTTCGGGCAGTTGCGGTGCGTTGAAAACGACGCGCGGAAGTTTGCTTCTTCCCAGGGTTGCACGGAAATACTCGACTGCTTGCGAGAGTCGAACTTGTTCGGGGTAGAGATTTGAGCGCGTAACGCTGGGTATCGTTGTCCGAGACCCTCCCAGGCTCTCGCGATACAGTCCTCCACATTCCACTTTGTAGGCGGGAATTGAACTTGCAGGACCACGAAGAATGAGGTGTGCTCGCGGTTGATCGAACCCTTGACAAGGCTGATATTATTGAACAAGTCTTCGAGAGTCCCTACATGACGAGAGAAAGAGCTAACATGTTCTGGAGTTGTCGAGTTGGAGGCAAGTATTTTCGTGCTATTTTTGGGATGTGCCTCAAGGTCTTGACGACGGGGAGTGCGGAACGAAGGCAGGAGATCCAACAGTGATCGAATCAGCTTCCATCTTCCCATTTTGTAGGAATACATGACAAGTATGGACTCACTCTCATCCAAACTCGAAAGGCATCTGTAGAAGCCTACTATTTTATACTGCCACCAACTGAGCCCGAATACGACTTTCTATGAGTGAGTCTTTACGCACGACTCAGATAGGAGAAAGGCCGGTCAGAAACCAGCAGATCTCCCAATGCTCTGGCTCGTATCTCGCCAGCTCTATTGGTAGGGCATAACAGTCACATCAGCACCGACCGGTAGAAGATTGCGCCCCGTAACAGCAGTATTTAATCTAGTAGACCTCCTGCCTGTGTATTAGGCCCCCAGGTGTCACCTCAACTCCTGAACTTAATTAGTTGCCTCGGACGACCACCCTGTTTAAGGCCCCTAGGCCAAGTTACCTTCTGCCACAGCGGAGGTAGGAGGTAAGATCTTACCTAGGTAGCCAGGCAAAAGCATCTTGGCATAAGACAACCTAGCAGGAATATTGCTAGCTACCTAGGTGTAACCAGCAACGATGTCAGGGCTTAGAGAAGGACGACATGCAGTCCATCCAATAACGGTCTAATCCATGTCAACGTGGGTCTCACAGCGTTCCTGGTCTCGGCAGTCACATCTGCAGAATGTGTTGCTGAGGTTCTGTCTCAGATAGGTGCCGGCTCCCCACCAAAAGCTCGGACCATTAAGACGTGCACGAGAAAGCCCTGAAATGACGTGGGTCTCTGGGCTCCAAGGCCTATGAATTTAGCGAGCGTCGACTCACTTACAGCGCTTTAGCGCTGTAACCCCAGAGCACAGCCGTAGGGAAAACGGTCGAGGTGACACGGCATTGCTGTACCTATTTAATTAATTGTCAGAAACGCGCGACGTATGTAGAAAACGGACCTTTCGTTAAAGTGCGCCAAAATCCTAAGCTAACGAACTAGGGGACAAAAGTCCGTGCGTTCAGGGCATTTTATTCGCTAAAAAGCCCCTCCAAAACCAAGGCTCTTATGGTATCACTTCCAAGAATCAAAAGACTCCCTTGAAATAGTTTTCTATAATTCTATATATAAATTCATAAATACTAAAAATATAATAATTATCTAAGAAATTTATTGTTTTAATAGAATTTGAGGAAATTGAGCGAGATGCCCTGAACGCACGGACTTCTGTCCCCATGTTCGTAAAGCTTTATGTAGACGGGTCGGGTCTGGCAGTGATCATTGAACTAAATTTCCAGGCATTTCTAGCGGCGATTTGACTCTTCCTCCACGGCCTCGATATTATACAGATAGTTAATGAAGGACCCCTGTACAGCCTCCTATGATGTTGCCTTGGTGGCAACGTAGATTGGAGGTGTGGGGTAGTTTAGAGAACGTCCATTTGTAGGCCGGCAACCAAAAGCGAATCAGGAAGCCATTCGCCAAAAATATTTCCATACTTCTTAACGGTCATAGTTGGACCCCATAAAGCCACTCTTCGAACAATACAAAGGTCGAGCAACCTCTATAGCCTTATATTTGTATTTTCCCTTTCGAGTCTTGCTCCCCAAACGTAATTGTGCTATGGATACTATTGTTCTAGTAGCTTTCGCAGGTTACGCTGTATATACAGTCATTTGGCGTACCTATCTCAGCCCTCTGGCACATGTTCCAGGCCCACGCCTAGCAGCATTAACATACCTGCAAGTATCATGCTGTAACTGTATGAGATATCAACCGAAACTGATTTATGATAGCTATGAAGGATATTATGATGTGTGGCTCGGTGGCAAATACACATTCAAGATAATAGAGTTACACAAGAAGTATGGGCCAATTCTCCGGATCACGCCAGACGAACTCCATATCGCTGATCCAGTATGTTATACACGTCTACGGCCCGCGTAACGAGAGTAACCGAGAATAGAATTTTTTTGATACTATTTACGCCAGTTCCGCCGCACCTCGCCGGTCTGACAAAGACTCTCGTTTCACGAGGTTCATAGGGCTTGACCTAAGTGTCTTTTCCACCATTCATCACGAGAAACATCGCCAGCGTCGCTCTGCCCTCCAGCCGTATTTCAGCACGGCGAATGTGAGAAGACTGCAACCAGTTATTCAGGAGAGACTGGACGTCATGCTGAAACAGATGAATAAGTTCATGGACACGGGTGAGGTATTGAACGCGAGCTGCATGTTCTCAGCTCTGGGCAATGGTAATACACCCTAATAAATTGAAGATTATTGAGACTGACCGAATTCCAATAAGATGTCGTTAGTATTTATTCGTTCGCGCGATGCGACCATAGACTGGGTATGATTTTATGCGAACTTGACAGTTGATCGGGCAAGGGCTTATTGATTTCTAGAATCCCCTGATTTCGACCCATCATCACGAAATGCTGCTCTTGCAGGTATCAGCTCAATACATTTCATGAAACATATGCCATGGGTCAATGACGTGATGAAAACGCTACCAGAGACCTTTGTGGAGTGGCTACTGCCAGCTCTGTCATCGTTCCTCGGGCTAAAACGGGCAACCAGGAGACAAGTTGAGGAGATCATGGCCGGACAAAACAATGAGTGGCGCGGAAAGGATCACCCAACCATATTCCACGCCATTTTAGATTCAAAGCTTCCTCCACATGAAAAGACAGTGGAGCGGCTGTCTGAAGATGCTCAAGTCTTAGTCATGGCCGGGACACTCACTACTGCATCGGCGCTGGAGCTGATAACATTCTGGCTCCTGAGCCAGCCAAAGACTTTGTGGAAAATGAAAGAAGAATTACGCACCGTAATGCCCACAGTCGATGATGTGGGTACAGTACCCCTCGCTGCGCTGGAGAACCTACCTTATGTAACGGCCGTCATTAAGGAAGGCTTGCGGTTGAGCTACGGCCTATCGGCACGTTCGCAGCGCATTGATCCCGATAATCCCATAGTATTCGTGGATAGTAAGACAGGCAAGAGATGGGTGATACCACCAAAGACTTTGGTGAGCATTACTAATGTGCAAGTTCACCGCGATGAGGATATTTTCCCCCGCAGCGGAGACTTCGTCGCCGAACGCTGGCTCGGTGATTCAGGGAAGAAATTGGAGAGGTACCTGACCAGTTTTGGCAAAGGCAGCCGCAGTTGCTTGGGAGTCAACCTGGCATCCGGGGAGCTATATCTAGTGCTGTCGCATATGTGGAGGCTCTGGGGGAGTAGAGAGGCGAAACTCGGGGATGAGATTGGCATACTCAGCCTCTTTGAGACGGACGAGTCTGACGTCGAAATAGTGACGGACAATTTCATTCCCACACCGCGGAAGGGCTCTCAAGGCATCCGAGTCAGGGCCGACAAGGTATAAAGATGTATTAAGTCCCTTTCCTGCCAGCAACTCACCATATGCAATCAAATAGTTTGAGTGATATCTATGAACCTGCAAGTACTACAATTCCCGTAGAAGCGGACAAAAAAGCTCCTAGACCACCGTTTACAAGGGTTGGATTTGTGGAAGCCCTTTGAAGTATTGACTAATTCTATATGCCACGTCTTTTGTCGTTTTCCATGTTTAAGCTATGTGTACGAATAATTTACAATTGTCTATGTTCGGTGTGTGATTCGTGAGTGCTGGGTGGGCTCATATGAAAAAGGGGCTAGATACATGGCGATCTAGTCCACCATAAATAGATGATGAAATTGGTTTTAAGATCCAATGCTTTGTATTTGATAGATTTCATTTTCCAAACCCTGAAAGGTCCAGCAACGTCGGTACGTACGTGGTCTAAAGCCGTTCCTGAGCCTACTTAACTTCCTCGGAATTCAAGTGCGGTCTTTTAATGATCTCTTAAAGTAATTTGGCTGCGTCCCTCGGTTGATCTGTAGATTGCACCAGAGATTACGGACGTTCATGGAGAATTGGTTTCGAGGCTCAATGGGTCAGGCTAGACATACTATTCAGTATGCCACGGTCCCTTGTCGCTTGAATATTAAAAAAACGTCTTGGCTTCAAGGTCCAAAATATCCACCAGACGCAGCATCGGGCCAAGAAACCAGATTTGTTTGCATGGTGGTACAGATGAGGTGCGCAATCTCATGATAGAGGCTTAGAGGTCCGCTCGTGAAGAATACATTGCAACATCGCGATCAACCTGGGGCGCATGCAGTTTAGAAGCTGCAGGTCATCTGCATGTCAGATAACTCCCATCGGTACTGTAATAGGAAGGTCGTGCAATCACTACGCACATCAATTCTTCGTTCCGACGTGCTGCATGCCAAGGGACAAAGGCTTTCGATCGGACGAATGTTCACCATACGATTCGGTGTGGGCGCCGTAGGGCGCGCCCATCAGTAACTCGCACATAGGATTACAGTGGAACTCTACTTGATAGAGAATGTGCTAGCCTACGGATTCGGGATGTGATAGATTACAGATTATCATGCCATGGTCGCTACCCTTTCTTGTCGTGATACCTCCGTCGGTCTTTTCCCTGGCATTACTCAAGGTCCAGATATCGACTAAATTGCACTCGCAGCTTAGCATTAATCAACGGCTTCTTGTTGTGATAGACTTAAATTCCATTACGAACACTAAATTTCCACAAGCCAATCTCATATCAAATACAAGACATTTCGATGACATCCCGGAAGGGAGCTGCATCTAACATATGGATTGGTTACCGGCAACGGAATATCCCGAGGAAGAGAAATGAAATCTCGTTTTGCCTTCTTGCTTAAACTATCGAATTAGACACGGTCTCCTCGCTCTCTGCGCGCTTTTGCCCAGATCTGACTGAAGTTTTACTCTTAGCAGGTCTCAGCTTCGCAAGAGGTACTGCGTTGCCGTGCTCGTCGATATGTACATAAACATTAGACTTCGTATCCGCATTCCCAGTTCGTCTGTGGATTGAAGCGCTAGTATTGGACCTAAGTAGTCGATCTATTGAGCTGGTAGCCTGCTTGGCAAGGTGGTTCATAGGTTTTGGTATAGTTGGGGCTGTGAAAACAAGGATCGCAGCGGTCATCTCGACGAGACAAAAGATGCCAGCTTGGGAGAAGAAGTAGGTAACATCTGCCGACTCGGAGTAAATATATCCCAGACTCATCCGCGCAAGGGCTGCACCAACAGATCTATAGGATTCACATTAGCTAGGATTTCCATTTTCCTGCTTGTTCAGAGGAGCCCTACATAAGCCCCACAGCGAAGACAAGGGCAACGCCGATCCTCTTGTCTCTGGACATGTGTAGCCTCCAAATAATCCCCTGTGGAAGAAGGAGTATGAATACGTCTATCACGGCATTTATAGTGCCTGTGGCAATTGGGAGGTTTTTGGTGTTGAGGCAGTGGCCTTCAATTGACGAGTCCCACCAAGCCGCACGCGGCTTACAGGCCGTAGCGTCGATTATGATGGCGATGAAATACGTAAGGACGTTGATTATACCCAAAATATAACACATCCAGATAAAGCGCCGTCCAGCTGAGCCGAATATATGAATCCATTCAAGCAGAATCAGCGGTTTTATAGTCATCATTACAGTCGAGTAGAACATGAGGCCATAAAAGCCGTTCTGTATAGAGAGTCAGCGAAGGGGACAATGCCGGCAGGAAGATGGCTCACCTCGAAGAATGGGGCTAGACCTCTTATGCGGAAATTCCACGTGTGGACCAAGTTGCCTGTAGTTCCGTTCATTTTGAGCCAGTATACACAATGTGCAATGAAGATGCCCTAATCAAGGTGTCCAGATATCAGTAGCCACCCAGCGATAGAAAATCCGGGACCTGTCCAAATGAACGTACATAGGTCGGAACGATGAGATCTGCAAATTTGTAAGACTTTCGCTGAGATACAGGCGGAAGAGAAGGTACTTTACAATCCTGAACTCTTGGGGCTTTCATGAAAGCAAATTTGGCATAGAGACGCAGAGCGACGAACACGGAAACAAGTACAATACACACAGTGTAAATTGCAATAACGGTGTTGTTCTTGTTCGGTGGGTTTTCAATATTTTGTACCTGGCCAGGGGGAGGGTCCATCACTGGCATGTCGAGGAAATTGTCTCCCATGATGCTGGCGATAAATTTTGATGTGAGGTTGATATTGCTTTGCCCCCTCTCGTAGTGACAAGTGTAAAGGACAGAAGGTAGAAAGAGGAATCTCACGGGGCTCGGCAGCCTCGCTACGTCGATAAAGTAGGGGATATACTTGGGGCGTGATAGCATTTTGAATCTTGGCAGTTACGTGTGGTAGTCCGATAGAGGGTGTCGGGTGTTACAGCAACGCCACATGTGGGAATGATCTGCCGGCAATTTGCCTTACCCTCTCTGTGGTACGGTGCAGACATATTGGTAAGCAGCCCGCATATTGGAATACTGTAAATAGATTCCCCGGCCCCTCCAGCGTGTAAATTGACCCCTCTCTTACTGGGGTGACTATGTTTTACGAAAGCACGCTGTGCCTGCTGAGGCAGCCTCACTCACACTGAAAACCATGTCAATTTTGGCTGCCTGCCTTGCTCCACCCTTATCGAAAAAAACAAAATTTTGCTTCCTTGGCTGTTGCCTTGTTTGACAATATTATTTTTTAGCCTGGGGACAATCAGGGGTCTTCAGTAACATCAACGTAAAAAGGAGGGGGGATAGGTGAGTTCCTCACCGAAGCTGACGGTGTGCTAGATTGGTAAATTACTCATAATATATTGATTGCTTTGCATCAGTCGCTCCAGGATTAAGGGGAGTAGTGGGTCTTATCATTGCTGGGCGTCAACCCGGAAGGATCAGCTGCAGTCTGAAACGGGCGAAGCACCATATGCGTGCGGCTGCTTTTGCCGTGTGCAAGCTGTGACCCGGAAACGGCAGTTCTCGTTCGGCCCGCACATGAAGTAAGAGCCTCGAAACTAGGTCTATGGGGAGACATGGTAGAATTCTAATACTTTTGCATGCTCCAATGCATATTCCGCGCACGACCTCATTCAAAGAGCTATTCCCTTTCTTCGGAAATATTTAATTGGCGACAGTGAAGTCCTGCCCACCTGAATTTTGAGTCAATTTTCCTATTCCCGTGGAGAAGCAAACAGTCACGATTACGCGCGAGAAACACCTCATCTGCCTCAACCTTCGTATCAGCATGGCGGCCCCCTACGAACTTATTTATTACACGGGCGTTCCAGGTCGCGGTGAGCATGTGCGGCTCATGCTCGAGGAAGCTGGTGTGCCGTACAAAGACACTCAGTTCCTGTCTTTTGATGAGGCGCGGAAGACCGTCGCAAACTGGCTCAGTGGCGGCCATGGAAATCCGCCTTACTTTGCGCCGCCTCTCTTCAAGCACGGCGACCTCGTCATCTCTCAGACCCCCAATATTCTCCTGTACCTTGGTCCCAAGCTCGGACTTGCTGGATCGCGAGAGAATAACACGGAGGCTGATGACATATATCGAGTAAACGCCCTTGCCCTCACCGCCCTCGACCTTTTTAGTAACGAAGTTCACGATACCCACCATCCTATTGCGGCTATGCTTCCATGGGAAGACCAGAAGGAGGAAAGCAAAAGACGTAGCAGTGAATGGGTCCAGAACCGCCTACCTACCGTCCTTGCATACTGGCAAAGAGTATTGGAGAACGAGGAGCGGGGACTCGGCCCATGGCTGTTGGGAGACACATTCACATACGCCGACTTGGTCTTGTTCCAGTGTCTTGATGGCACCCATTATGCCTTTCCCAAGGCACTTAATCAAGCCAGAGAAACCGGCAAATACGACAAAGTATTCAAGTTAAGGGAAGACGTGAAGGCTCGGCCCAATATTGCAAGATACCTTGCCAGTGACAGAAGACAGAAGTATCAGGACTGGGGCATATATCGGCACTACGATGACAATGATGTAGTTGCAGAATGATTGGTTTTGGTGTAAGGCATGGCAAGTCGTGCATATAGTCCATGAAATCGGTATTGGTTCATGGAAGGAGGCTTTCTATACGAAAAATATTGAATTCATGACCCTTCAAGTAACACGAGAAGTCATCACGTATTCACTTCTCTGAGGTCAAGTTGGATTCCGTAAATCTTGCACAGATACATCATTGTGGGATCGAGTCCCAACTCCCGTAGTCGAATTTTTGTTCCCTTCTTTGTATAAAGATTAACAAAGCCCACTCCTCTGGCCGCTTTATGCATGAGTCAGGAAGTTCGACCTCAAGTGGACAAAAGTCGAATGTTTTCTGATAATTTCGACTACGCTAAAATGCTCAAATTCCACGTTTCAGGAGGTTTGAAGCATCTGTCTGGTTTGCCAAAATCAGCGGGCATTACATCAGGCCGATCATTACCTGGACCTCACGTCCTTCTGGAGGCGCCCCCTTCGGCTAGCACTAACTAGCCTCTTGCCATCTCAAAGCATTTGCTCCAAACCTGTGACTCGACCCCGGTATCAGGTGCCAATATGAACATCAGCCTGGGCCTCCTAGCTAGGCAGGCAGAAGAACGCGAATCTCCAGAATCCTGTTGTTTCCGAGGTTGCAGTCGCGCCGCGTCTGCACGTTTGAGCTCGCCCGATGCATATGTCGACTGCATGTGTCGACACGCCCTTGCTTTTGGAGGGGAGGGGACGGGCCGACTTGCAAAATATCAGGATAGTTAATATACCCCTCATCCGCTCGCTTGGTGCTTATGTCAAACCGAGCGAAAGAGGGAAAGTGAACTGGGTTACTTCGTGTCCAGTAATATTAAATTCCTACCTAGCGATTGGAATGCCACAGTACGGACATGGGCATAGAATATAAGAAGCAGGTATCACAGAGCCTGTCTAAATCCATGAAAGAATAGCGATAGCGCCTTATCGTACCACGGTCTTTGAACAAAAGAGCACAATACCCCAATTTCTGCACCTTCCTCCGATCGGAGATCCCCTGTTCTCAAATTACTCAACTGCCACAGCGCTAATCCTGGCTGCTTATAGGTATCAAGAAAATGCCTACATCACCTCAAATAAGGAGCTAAGCAGGGTATAAACATTGGGGCGAAAGTTGCAGATCAACCCTAATATCGAGGCATCAAATAAGAGCAGGAGACCATTCTATCTCCCGGCACATAATACAGATGCCTGGCAAGTTTTCTCAGCTTCTACAATTCCCCTTATTTCTACTCAGATCCAAATTTGCCAAACTTTCAGCATGGGAGAGCAGGGAAGTGTGACCATGACAAACATTGACAGCGTGACGTTGGCCAATGGCCTTACAGACGAGTCCAGTCTCTTAGTTGATTACCCTTCTCATTCCATTGCTGTCGTCGGTATGGCTGGCAGATTTCCTGACGCAAACTCGGTTGACGAGCTTTGGGAACTGTTGGTTGAAGGAAAATCCACAGTGAAACTTGCAAATGTTGAGCGGCTTCAGTTATCCCAGAGCGGGAACCACGCAGAGACAAGTTGGTGGGGAAATTGGCTCCAAGATCCAACAGCTTTCGATCACCGCTTCTTCAAAAAGTCATCTCGGGAGGCTCTAGCCTGGGACCCGCAGCAAAGAGTCTTACTTCAGGTCGTTTACGAGGCATTAGAGTCATCTGGTTACTTTGGCCCTTCTTCTGATCCCGAGACAGATGACTATGGATGTTATATTGGAGCAGTTATGAATAGTTACTACGAGAATCTTTCGTGCCACCCGCCTAATACATACGCCACTATTGGAACTGGGCGGAGCTTTCTAAGCGGTTCGATAAGCCATTACTTTGGGTGGACAGGCCCGTCATTAACTATCGACACTGCTTGTTCATCGTCCCTCGTGGCTATCAACACAGCCTGCCGAGCCATTTGGTCGGGTGAGTGCTCCCGGGCTATTGCCGGTGGTACCAACGTCATATCGAGCCCTGGTGACTATCAGAACCTTCAATCTGGGGGCTTCCTCAGTCTGACTGGGCAGTGCAAACCATTTGATGCTGATGCTGATGGTTATTGTCGAGGAGAAGGCGTTGGAGCAGTTATTCTGAAACGACTTTCTGATGCAGTGAAAGAAAATGATAATATCCTTGGTGTAATTGTTGGGTCTGCAGCGAATCAGAACTATAACTTCAGTCACATCACTGTGCCGCATGTCGATTCGCAGGTCAACCTCTACAACAAAGTAATGAAAATGGGAAATGTGAGACCAGAGGCTGTCACTTACGTCGAGGCTCACGGAACTGGAACTAGGGTTGGTGATCCTGTCGAGGTCTGCAGTATTCGTGATGCCTACGGCGGACCTCAAAGAGATTCACTCCTCCACTTCGCTTCCATCAAGGGGAATATCGGCCATACGGAGGCCGCTGCTGGTGTTTCTGGCTTGATCAAGGTTCTTCTCATGATGAAGCATGGGAAGATACCTAGGCAGGCCAGCTACAGAGAACTGAATCCTCAAATCCCATCTCTAGACCAGGATCGAATGGCGATACCAACAAGTGTCGTACCCTGGAACCCCCCTATCCGTCTAGCATGTGTCAATAGCCATGGTGCGGCCGGAAGCAATTCAGCTCTTATGCTACGGGAAAAGCCACATCTGAACAATATAGTGGCACCCTCATGCCTCAAGAAGTATCCACTCATCCTCTCTGCCGGATCGCCCAACAGCCTCTCCATGAATAGCAAAAAGATCCTCGAGTTCGTGAACGGAGCCAAAGCTGGGACTTGCAGCCTTCTAGCGACGCTAACATTCAATCTTGCTGACAAAACCAACCGCAAACTGCCGTACATTCTTTCTAAGTCAGTATCAAGCATTCAAGATCTCGAGTCAGAGCTAGAAGCCGGGGCTTCCGGCTTAAGCATAGCCACAGTTAACAATCCCAAACCCGTGGTCCTGGTTTTTGGAGGTCAGGAAAGCGACTATGTTGGACTGTGTCAAGACATATTCGACGCCTCAAAGGTGTTCCGCACCCACATTAACCTTTGCAATGAAATTCTCGTGTCAAAGGGATTGGAAAGCTTGTATCCGGCCATCTTTCAGCAGGGACCGATAGACAACTTAACAACTTTGCACTCGGCCCTCTTCGCTGTGCAATATGCTTCAGCTAAAGCATGGGTGGACTGCGGGCTGTGTATTGATGGAGTAATCGGGCATAGTTTCGGCCAGTTGACTGCGTTTTGTCTATCAGGCTGCCTCTCACTTGCCGATACGTTGACATTGGTAGTGGAAAGGGCGTTTCTGATGCAAAAATATTGGGGTGATGAGCGAGGAGCGATGCTATCTATGCAGACAGACCGTAGTACCGTGGACCAAGTTCTCCAGCCCCTCATGGCTCAAGACAGTGGCTTCTACGCCGAAATTGCCTGCTACAATGGCCCGAGAAACTACGTGGTAGTAGGCTCTTCTGAATCCGTCGACTCCATAGAGCAACGTGTCAGGGAAAACCCGTCTCTTCGCGGCTCAGTCCGCACCAAGAGGCTTGGAGTCACCCATGGTTTTCACTCGAGCTTCACCGAGCCCATACTATCTCGTCTCACAACAGTGGCAAAGCAATTGGATTGGAAGCGTCCTACGGTACACCTCGAGATATGCGATGAAGTTGGCGGCGTCACTGAGCCCCACTTTGAAATCATCGCGCAATGTACGAGGCGCCCAGTATTCTTCCAACAAGCGGTCGAGAGGCTCACGATGCGGTTCTCTCAGATCACTTGGATTGAGACTGGCCGGGGATCTTCAGTGACTCAACTCGTCAAAGATGCAATAGTAGATGCGCAAGGACACGCCTTTTTATCCCCGCAGCTCTCTTCTTCCAACGCTCAAGGCTCTCTCACAGACGTAACTATTGAGCTCTGGAATCATGGATATGCAGCACAATTCTGGCCATTTCACAGAAGCCAAAAGCTAGAATACGAGCACCTGAACCTGCCACCGTACCAATTCGAGAAAACAAGACACTGGCTTCCATATATACGCAGAGCTCCTGTGAGACAAGTTGAGAAAGACGAAAAAATATCAAAAAGACACGAACTCATTTCTTTCCTGCATTTCACGGATAAATCCGAAAGGGAGGCATTATTCCAAGTTGATCCCCGATCCGATCGCTTCCAGGCTCTAGTCGGTGGCCATATTATAGCTGGTGAGACGCTTGTTCCAGCGGCTTTGTTCTTCGAGATTACAGCACGCGCAGCCTTATGCCTCCAGAAGCGTACTGACGCAGAAGAATATGTGCCCACTGTGGAGGAGTTGGCCATGAAATATCCCATTGGTCGCCATACCTCTACCGAGATCACACTTACATTGAAGCGCCTCGAGAATATATATCCTTCGTGGACATTTATCATTACTACAAAGAATAGCACGCCCGAGGCAAAGTCTTCCAAACAAGCATCCGGCAAAGTGTACCTTAAGAAGCGTGACGATGGACAAGCAGCCCGGGAGTTCAAGCGATTCGAGTCATTGACAGGCCATCGCCGATATCGAGAAGTTTGTGATCATCTAGACTCCGAGACAATGCAGGGAAAGCACGTTTATCGTGCTTTTGGCAGTATAGTCAAGTATAGCGAATGTTACCAAGGCCTCAAGGAAATAGCTTGCCTGAAACATGAAGCCGCAGGAAAGGTTATCATGCCTCCGGATATAGGGGCTCCTGACCAGCGTCTTTGTGATACTCTTATGATCGATAGCTTTATGCAGCTTTCTGGGTTCTTGGTAAATTATTTCAATAACCCAAGCCTTGATGATATCTTCCTCTGCATGCACATCGAGCACGCTGAGATCAGCGGAAATTTCAATCCCGACGCAAAAGAGTGGATCGTCTATGCTACACAGGGCGAGGACGACGAGAGTGACGCCGTATCCGATGTCTACGTGTTCGAGGCCGAGAGTACGACCATGGTCATGGCGGTCTTTGGTTGCCGCTTCATGAAAATGCGGAAAGATATCCTTGCGCAGATCCTGAAAGATGCCAACCAGCCTGGGGCACCCTCACGTACAGAAGAACAGAGGCCAGTAGCTCAACGAATCGAAAAGACGAATTCGATCAGATCAGAACCTTCAGCAACGACATCCTCATCCAAGCGAGCTGAGGTTTTTGAGATTCTGTCCAACGTTACGGACCTTCCGCTGGGCGAGCTCAAAGGTGAATCTTCCTGGCAAGACTTTGGAGTCGACTCGCTTATGGCGACTGAGGTTTTGAATGATATTCGAGCGGCCTTTGACCTGAATATTGATCTGACGAGCTTCCTACTGTTTCCTACCATCAACGCTCTTGTGGCCCATGTCAACGGAAGCTTGGGATTGAATAGCGAAGATAGTGAATCCGTTGCACAATTAACCCCAGGGGACTCTAATAACATCGCTTCAAGCCTTGTGGAGGAGATTGAGGTTGTTTCGCCGACCCTTCCAGAAAGAGTCGACCGACCTGCTATTGCTTCAGCGTTCAATGACTTTAATAAGATGAGGCTTGGATTTGACCAGTTTGCCGAAAGAACCAAAGCCACCGGCTTCTGGGCTGAGGCCTATCCGCATCAGGCCAGACTCGTGCTGGCTTATGTTGTAGAGGCGTTCATGAAACTCGGGTGTGACTGGACAAGTCTCCGGCCTGGCGATCGCATCCCCCAGGTCAAGGCCCTATCCAAGCATACGCGGTTTATGCGACAGCTTCATCGAGTTCTTGAAGACGCGGAATTGATTTCACCGATGAACCAAGGCTTCGTTCGAACTGATTCTCTTATCGATGAAACCCCTGCAGAATCCATCTATCAGCAAATTCTTGGTCTTCATCGGGAACATGACGTTATCTTGAAGCTGGTGAGGTCGGTGGGGTCGCAGTTGGCTAGTTGTTTGACCGGCGAGCAAGATGGCCTTCAGGTGGTTTTTGGTGACAGGGAAACGAAGCAGACGTTGGAATCGATGTACGAGTTCTGGTCCCTTCTCCGCTCCGCCACTCTCCTCCTTGGCGATATCTTGCTGGAGACCTTCACCAATTCCCACGGCAGTGGAAAATTTCGTATCCTTGAGGTTGGAGCGGGAACCGGCGGCACAACGCGCTATGTTGTTAACCACCTCAGGAGTCACGGCATCTCTTTCGAGTACGTCTTTACCGATCTCTCAGCCTCGCTCGTGGCAGCCGCGAAGAAGAAGTTCAAAGGCGTCGACGATGTGTCCTTCCAAGTCCTGGACCTCGAGAAACCCGTCAGTGCGGAGTACGCGGAATCTTTTCACTGCATCATCGCGACGAACTGCGTCCATGCAACGAGAGATCTCGTGGTAACTCTCTCTCACCTACGCGAGATGCTTAGGAGAGACGGAGCGCTAATGTTAGTCGAAACCACGAAGAACATGTTTTGGCTCGACATTGTGGTCGGCCTATTTGAAGGATGGTGGCTATTTGAAGACGGCCGTTCGCACGCTCTGGTGGACGAAAAGCACTGGGAGCGGGCTCTGAAGGCATCAGGATTCGGCCAAGTCCTGTACTCAGATGGTGCTACGCCGGAAGCTAAGACGGTGCGCGTTATTGGAGGCTTTCCGGGAGAGCATTCGGCCCATGTTAATGATGTGTCGCCGCCGGTCAAGCGTGTGGAAGTCGCATTGGAGACAGTCGTGTATAAGAAGGTAAGAGGGCAGGAAATCCACGCGGATATATATTACCCCACTGAGGGGTCGTCCTCTAGCAAGAAGCTTCCTATCGGTAAGCAAACGATCTGGACTGATACTCAATTTCCTCACTTACTAATTATTTGCAGCTTTGATGATCCACGGGGGTAGCCATATTCTATTTTCCAGGAAAGATGTGCGACCTGCTCAAACAAATCTTCTGCTCGAGAAAGGGTTCCTACCAGTTAGCTTGGATCATCGACTTTGCCCAGAAGTGAGTCTAGTCGACGGACCAATGGTGGATATACGGGATGGTCTCTACTGGGCTCGTCATGAGCTACCAAGCATCGTAGCTGCTCGTCGGTCAGGGTTGCAGGTCGATGGAGAAAAGGTCGTAGTGGTAGGATGGTCGTCGGGCGGTCAGCTCGCCATGTCACTCGCTTGGACGGCGCCCGAAAGAGGATTGCGGCCCCCGGAGGCCATTCTCGCATTCTACTGTCCTACAAATTACGAGGATGAGTGGTGGAGACGTCCAATCCAGCCCATCGGCGCCGAAGACCAAGGCCAGGATTACGACGTACTTGAAGGGGTACGAGACCAGCCCATCACCAATTACGATGCGGTGCGCGCGTGGGAACCCCTTTCTGAACCGGGCATCCATACAGACCCTCGGTGCCGCATAGTGCTGCACATGAACTGGAAGGCGCAAACACTCCCGGTGATACTAGGCGGGTTGCCCAGCCGGAGGAGGAGCCAGCGCCAGAACCCAGCAATCGAGGACTGGAACGCTCTGCCACAGCCAGACCTGGACAAGATCGTGCCGGCCAGTTCTCTCGCGCAAATTCGCCGCGACCACTATCGGACGCCTACTTTCTTGATTCACGGCACCGCCGACGACCTGGTTCCGTGGGAGCAGAGCAAGGCTACCTATGAAGCCATGCTCGAGAAGAATATTCCAGCCCACTTAGCTCTAGTCGAGGGCGCACCACACATTTGCGATCGGAGCAGCGATCCGAACTCGGACGGCTGGAAGGCGACAGTGAGAGGGTATGATTTTCTTGTATCGATCGTCTCCAATTCGTAAAGTGGGTGACTATCCTTTCTGTATTTGTGTCTTTGATGAAATTTCAATTCAGTGCAATTGTTTAGGTATTTATCCTTTGGTGGCAGCAACTTATCCATTATGTGTTTCTTCTTCGATTCGGCACTTTTGAAGTCTTGAAGCGCCATTCATGTCACGGCACGCTACGAGATCAAACACAGTGTCGCACTACCGGATAGAGCTTCTCTAGGAGGGTTTGGTATGGGACGCGCTAGACTGTTAAGCAAGGAGGGTCAAGTCTTTTCAAGACCAAGCTCCGGGCAGTGCCGTAAATAATAGAAACAATGCAAGTACTCTCTTGAAACAAAATATGTGCGATATACAAAGCAGATTCGGAGGGGCAGACGGAGAAGCAGTCAAGTAGGTCTAGTGGAATAAGGTATACGAGAGCAAAGGTTTGACCGGGGCGTGAGGGCACAATCTTTTTGGAAAAGACCTAGGGACAAACCCTGTTGCAAGAAGAATCTACTTTGAGAAATTGAAGGACATAATCTTGGGGGATTCCATTTGGGGTTTTCAGGAGGCCGACTTGGTCGCCCGAAACGTAGGTATATGAAGTTAGACGATCTTTGCAAAGCAGAACCGAATAGTAAGTAAATACTACGAGGAGAACAGGAACATAACCAAAAACAATCTGAACAGAGGGTGAAGCGAGAGTAAGTAGAGCCTAGCTAGAATAGCGGCGTTGACTGATGGCATTGGAAGTGACGCAAGTTAAGATTCGGCGCAGAATATCCCAATAGTGGATCTACCACCCTGGGAAGGAGGTCCTATACGAAGCATTTTCGATGGGCAATGGCCTCCTCGAAACTCGGGCCTGAAGTGCAGACCAAATCACCAAGTATTGTTAGGCTCGAGCGCACGTGCATGATGCGCGTGGGGTGTGGTGCCCTGGACGTTGTATCTCAAGGGGATTTCAAACTGTGATAGACCAAGTTCTCAGGAATCATATTACAGCTCAAGCTGCCCTGAAAATTTAATCTGCGGAAGTGGCAGAAACTTTGCATGGTCCTACAATTAATTGGGGATGGCTTCAATTATCCCACAATGAAAGTTCTCTTGCAACTGTACCGCTTCCATGATGTCTGCAATCGGCATTTCAGAATCTCACACTCTCGGTACTCGTCAGAACCACGTCCCGTATTTTCCGTCCGAGACACTGGTTCCGCCTCTTCTCCGCTGGGGCATTTATTGCTCTCCGTACCAAACAGTAAGATTGAAGACCCGGTACAAGGGAGCAAATCATGTTGCAGGAAAGCTATATGTGCAGTCTTATAACTATACGAAGTCGCTCACATGTGGTTCAGTACGTGCCAGGATATACCACAAGGGTGCACGGAAGATTGCCTTAGCGGTATTGGTTTGACAACTCACGTACGAGCAACATGAGAAGACCGAAGGCTTTCATTTCGTACTATTCGATCGACGGAGGATCTGGCTCACTTTGCGCACCATACCAAACATTTCACGGTACCAAATATCCCCATTACAACTTTGGCCAATAGTCATGTCGTTCTCCGATTTTGGAACCTCTTTCGACTACGTAGTGGTCGAAAGAGGAACAGCTGGCCTTACTGTCTCCTCACGTCTCACTGAAGACCAAAGTATTCGAGTGCTAGTCATTGAGGCCGGACCAGACAATTGCAATGACCCCCTGGTATTGACACCCGGTTTGGTAGGAGCACAGTTTGGAAACGACAAATATGATTGGAATTTATTCTCTGTTCCACGGGTAAGTTGTCTCAATTCATTCTACTACTTTTCCTGAAAAGATGGAGGCCTTTTGCTAACTTTTACAACAGCCGGCTCTACACAACCGATGCATTAGCCAGCCACGGGGTCGGCAGCTAGGCGGCTCCTCAGCGCTCAACTATATGGTCATGATGTGTCCATCTCGTGCCATCATGGATGGCTGGGGTAGGTTGGGGAATCATGGTTGGTCTTTCGATGCAATTGCGCCATACTATCAGAAATCTAGCACCAGCTACACGCCCGGTCAATCTGCACGGGCTGTCACGGGCCTAGATGCTTACCACGATGACAGTTTGTCGGGAACAGGCCCCCTACAAGTATCGTTCAGCGAGGAATACACGGAAACTTTCTAAGGTGCTTGGATCAAGAGCTTTGAAAATTTAGGACTGAAGACCACGGCGGATCTGCGGACAGGAAAGTCCTTCGGCAGCTTTCAAAATCCAGCTAGCATTGATCCAGCCACTAAAACCAGAAGCTTTGCAGCAACTGCTTATTATTCGGCCGATGTTAGAGCCAGGAACAATTTAGTCATTCTTACTGAGACATTGGTCAAGAAAATAACAACAGAAATGAAAGGCGATGAAGTGATCGCGACGGGAGTTGTCATTCAGACTAAGGATGGCGTAGAGCAGACAGTGACTACGCTATCGGAAGTCATCCTCGCTGCTGGTGCTCTCCAGTCACCCCAAGTCTTGGAGCTTTCGGGAATTGGGGGACGAGAATTGCTTGAAAGTTATGGCATTCCCGTTGTGATTGACAACGCTGGCGTAGGCGAGCACCTACAAGCCCATGCAATTGCATGCCAAAGTTTCGAGGTAGCGAATGGCGTCCCTTCGGCTGATTCGTTCCGTGATAAAGCACTTTTAGATGCCGTTGTACAGATGTACATGTCCGGCCAAGGTGGGCCTCTAGGTATGAGTCCTTTGGTCAACACTTATGCACCACTCTTTGATTCGACGGGTCTGGTTTCCGTGCAAGCAAAGAAGGAACTCGTCGATAATTACCTGGAGATACAGCCTGGCGTGGAGTTCGACTTTCTTCGTTCAATTGTAGAAGCCACCCATGAGCCGACCGCCCAGTACCTTTCCCTACCTTTTCAGCTCAATGTCCCTCCCACAGCTAAGAATCTAGGAGACTACATCGCACCTGTACACCCAGAGAACTATATAACCGTTGTCACGGCGTTGAATCATCCATTCTCCCGAGGATCGGTCCATATCACCTCAGCCGACGTCAAGACGAAGCCTGCTTGGGATCCCAAGTACATGTCGCATCCATTGGATATCGAGATCCTAGGGCGCCATGTACAGTTCGTCGAGAATTTCATCGGCACAGCACCATTCGGCGCTATACTAAAGCCCAACGGCAAGCGGCTGCCGCCTATTAAGGGAGATGACCTTGAAAGCGCCAAAGAAATTGTGCGCCAGCACCAGATCTCCATTTTCCACCCGAGCGGCAGTTTTCCTATGCTCCCTAGGGAGCAGGGTGGGGTCGTGAATGAACGCCTCATTGTGCATAGAACGAAGAACCTGCGTGTCATCGATGCCACTATTTTCCCTTTACAGACGCTGAGAACTATTCAGGCTACTGTGTACGCAGTGGGGGAGAGGGCTGCCGATTTCATCAAGGAAGATGCAAGGAAGTGACACAAGATATCCAGCGAGGCTTCGTTTGGATATCGTCAGTACGTTATTAGGTGGACTTAAGTGATTGTACAGGGTCAAGTAGCAGTTCAACGCATTTCTTCATGCAAACAAATATATTCTCGTAATAATCTGTTTGAATTGTAATATAAATCGACTAAAATCACCTAATATTCTCCCATTGCCTCTGACAATTATCGATACCTTCGTACGACGTCTAAAAACAACTCAATACTTTCGAGGCGTTCCACTATCGCCACAGACTTAATCTAGTACTCAAAGAGTGACTAGAAGAGACCCATCTTCGCGAATGTCTTGCGCAGCCTTGTAGCGAGCAGTGGTGTAAGACCAGTTCATAACTCCAGTCAAAAATGCTTCATAGCATGTAATGAGCTTGTCAATGTTGGACTGGGTCGTCTCATCATAACCTTCAGTCCTCTGTCGCAGTGCTACTACAGCCCGGTCGAAAGCCTTGCAACTTGCCACTAGTTTCTCGTAGACAATATCTGTAGCCTCCGCCAGCCCCACATTTTCTTCTGCCATTATCACGGGAATAAGTGACACGATTGCATCGTCCGCCTATTATATATCAGTCAGTCGATCTTTTCATACAAGCAGATCTTCATGCCGACAACATACCACCTCCTTTTTCAGCGATATGATATCATTGAAACTATTAGTACCGTCAGTCAATGAATCAAAGTGTGTGACAAGACTTCACACATTATGATATTCACGTTTATCTCGAGCCAAACGGCTTTCATTTCCACTGACTGAAATAGCTCGCTTGGAAACTTGACGTCGATCATGTACGGAACAATGGCGCAGTAGGCAGTGACACCACTTGTACCGTACCGCGTCTCCCAATACTGCTCTATTGTAGGAAGGTCGCCCGAGAGTTTGTTCTTCTGTTCTTTGCTGCAGCAATCAAACATGTACTGAAGCTCATGGAAGAACAACTTCGCCGTGTTATCGTCTGAGGTTTCTCTGATGGACTTGCCAATGGAAGCGAAGAGTTCAAGCTGAGGTGTAAGTGACTCCGGCTCTAGCTCCAATTCTTTCCCATGTCCATTTCTATACTCGTTTCTGTGTTCGTTGGTGCCGTTTGTTGTCCTATTTGGTCTTCTTTTTCGTTCAAGGCCAAGTTGGTGTTCAATATATTCAATTGCTTGCGCCCGGTACTGATTACCTCTTTCAAGAGAAATCTCTTCTCGATCAGTAGCATCGTCCCAGGTGAACAACCAAACACAGAACGTGGCCATAAATTTGAGTCGATCCAAGTCAGAGGAGGGAAACCATCTTCGATATACAACAGTCAGCAGTTACAATAGTAACAAATGAATTTGCGTACCCAGCAGAGGTATATCCAAAGTCACAAGCCTTTGCTTTCTTCAATTCATCGGGATTTGAGAGCAGCGTCTCGTATATGTCGTTTGTGAATCCGACCATATATTCGTAGTGTGGGCTGATTCCTGAAGCCCAATTCTTGTACAGTGGCCTCATGTTTGGGAATTTCAGCTCGGCTCCACGAAGCTGGCGAAGAATATATTTGGTTTGCTCGGAGGCCATATTGAAATATGATTTGTCGAAGCAGGTAGCATAAGTGTGAGTGAGATACGTATCTAAGTCTTATCACAGTACGAAGCTTCTCGCAAAAAGTATCGAGCAGATAGTGGACGAGCTCACTTTAGTAAGTGAGATAGCTTATAAGAGCGTGTAAGATCACTCTACGGTAATCTCAGCGTATAAACACTAAGTGTGGAGGCCTCTATTTCCCTATTTGGTCCTACTGCTACGCTGACAGCACTATCCTTCAGGGGGCTTGAGGCACAGTGCCCCTTATAGATACAGTGGGTCTATAGATGAATGATCATTCAGGGGCGTATAGGCTCCTACAGGCTCTCACTCACTAAAAGTGGGCTCATCCACTATTTGCTCGATACGTTTTGCGGGGACCTTGGTATTGACAGTGCACTCTAGACTATTCCAATATCATCAAGTGCTAAGTCGCTTTTAACGTCTTCATGGTATATTGACTGACTGGTATTGCATCTACGATTCCTGTTGTAACAAAGGCATTCCTTGGTAGGACTTTGGGATAGGACTAGCACTGTAGATAATATCTTACGGAGGAAATGTCACCTAACACCGGGATAATACGAAGTACAACCACCAACGCGGTAGTGCTTGAGCAACTCCCGAATAGTCTATTTTTTCGATTTGAAGAAGATAAGCAAGGCACCAAGTGAAGGACTATCAACCATATATTTACGTGCATCGGAAACTTAGCTTCGCCTCTCGTCTTAAATATGCTCAACAATGACTGTTTTAGTCTGATATTGCAACTGTGCTTCGCGATTGGCGCTGTCAGATGGCACAGCAGACAAGTCCCCTGCCTTACCATGCCTTACCAAGCATCTATCTTACATTATCACAGAGGCACAGCCAATCCATACGAGACCTGCTTTATGTAAATCAATAGTAAGGCTCGTATGAGAGTCTATCAATTCCCTCGTATCTTTTCCAACGCTTTCACCTATTCGGGCAACTTGAGGATTTTCTTCATCCAGAATCGGCCCGGCTCCAGGGTTTCTCGCAGCCCACAACGCAAAGTACGGTCAAGCATTTCTAAATTTGGGCGAGAATTCCAGAGGAAGAATTCGATTCGTATGCCAGACCCTTAGTTATATCACGACAAAATCTTATTATTATTAAAAACCCAAAACATATGTTTTTATTGAATTTTTGAAATATGAATATTGATTCTTGGGGGTAAAGTCAATTTGTCCAAACAAAAAATTGCAAAACAAATAAGACAAATTAGAAAGAAAAAAAAATCTTTATTTGTTACAAACAGATTACTTGTTGTGGACGAAACCGGCTTTTCGAGACGAAAGATTTCAAGAAAAAAACACCAAAAATAGACATACTCCAACCCCCAGCACAAGTAGCAAAGGAACGCTGGTAACTTGCCTCCAAGGGGCTTCCGATCCATTCAAAACAATAGTCCTGAAATAATGCAATCTGTTCTCTCATCATAGAAGTACAAACACCGTCCAAATCTCTCCACAAACGCCTTCCCGACCTCCAACAGCCGATTCTAATCATTCAATTCCCTCGATCCTTCTCAGGACACGTCTTATAGGTCTCCACGACTCCCTCCAATACCTCAATCCACTTTTCAATGCCCGGCATCTTCGATTCTCCCAAACCTTTTCCCTTTGCATTCGCCCTCTTCAATGCAGAAAACTGAGCCTCAAACAATGCCTGTCCAAGCCGCACTTTCGTCTCCTCTTGATGGACATGTTTGCATGATATACATCGTTGCGTGGCAGCGGTGAAGGTCTCAGCTGCGTAAGCTAGATTTGTCCAGTCGACACGGATATCATCAAGGGCTTGGCGGAGAAAGAGGCCCCCTTCTCCATGGAAGTGTGGATCGAGTTCCTCGAGGAGGCGATTCAGCTCGCTGATGCTTGAGGAATGATAGATTTGTATGGCGATTGAGGTGGGATCTTCGGTCACGAGTAAGTTTGGTGGTGGTGGTGAATTTCTTGGGGCTGGGATTGGGTGTGAAGGGCTCGTTGGGGTCTGGATGGGGGCCGGTGCTTCTTTTGGTGCTCTTTGTGGCGTAGGGTTGGTACTCATGGCTATGGTGAGGAGGTGAACGTTGAGCTTTTGAATTGGTAAAGGAAAGCATGAGGGAACTTTAAGTAGTTCTATGAAGGGTGCTTTGCTCAAACGTCAAATCTCGCTCCATCTTGCCTTTTCATCTAGTGTTGATGTGCTTCCCTTACGCCAAGTGGCTGGCCGAGATGGTGTCTCATGCCAAGTGGGAACTTGCTTCGATTTCTGCAAATTTTTGCCTCCGTTGGTGGCTGCTAGGAAAAGGTTTCCATCGTGGTTGGTTGCCAGGCTTTCGTCGTTGTGAAGAGAGAATGGCTCTCTGCCTATCCTTCTGAACTTCTCTCGGTTTTCTGCATGATTCTTTTTTCTTCGTTTTCCTTGGATGCCGTTCGTTTCTGTACCTAGCCTTTGGAAGGGCCTCACCTATGAGGTCGACCCTCTGCCTCAAACTCACCGCCACGTGCAAACGGAATATTCAGTGGGAACGATGCAGCATTGACGGGCCCACCATCGGCTTCGTGCAGGCTACCTTATCAAAAACCAAGACAGGGAGAATTATGATGGTTTGCTTCGGATTAGTCCTTTTCTTGCAAACTTGGCAGGAATTGGTTTATGCCTGAAACCTTCAATCCGCGACGTGGGTTTAACCTTGGAGCAACTTCCGGTTAAGGCGACAAATGCAGCCACGGACAGGCATGACTTCCTTGACTTTCTCTGGCTTGCAGCTGGAAAATGGTGCGTTGATATTCCTTGAAGGGCATGTTTCAACGAGATGGCCAACGGCGACATAGCATTCACAGAGATCCGTGAATTAAATATTAATTGCATTTTCGACGAATGCATCTTCAACGAACCAATTCAAACCCATCTCTCTCATTCCTCCCTCCCACCCCCAACTCAAAGCCTCTTCTCAACCCCATTAACCCTATTCGCCCTTCTTTGATACATCCACGTAAAAGGCGCCAACGCCAACGCCCCCACCACACACAACACCATAGCAAAAATCTGCCAAAGCCACACAACCGTCGCGCCTCCCGGCCAAAAAAACTTCACCACTTCATTCGACTGATACAAATCCTCCTGCGACTTGATATAATATCTCCCGTTTGATTTATGCACGAGATGCAGTTTAGTAGTGAGGTGCACGTCGGATTTGTAGAAGGGCACGAAGAAGAGCGAGAAGATTTGGTGGATTTCGACGAAGAGGAGGGAGGATTTTTGGTTGAATTCTGCGGGTGGGGGGTGTTAGTAGGGAACTTGGATGTAGGGGGAGGGTACGAACCATCGCATTCGACGTTGAGGATTATGCGGGGAGACAGGATCTTGTACCATCGGTATATCATCCAGATAACCCATCGCGAATTAATTTCTCCGAGCAGTGGGAGGGAGATGTGCGAGAAGCTGGGGACGCGGCATAATGGGTGGATGAAGGTTGCATCTGGGAGGAAGTAGGTGTCCAATGCTTCTTTCTGATCGGCTGGGGAACCTTCGGTCAAGAGGTGGATGACGTGGGATATCTGTTTCTCTGTGAAATCGGTCAGTAATTGATCTTTTGCTTTCACTCCGCTCCACCTCAATGCTTCTGGGCAGCTGTTGGGGTTTCTGCCCCTCCAGCTAGCAGAGTATCCCGCCAGCATATTTCCTTTCGAATCCATAATTGAGAGGGGCTACGGGCTTACTTGGGTGATCCATCGTATCGAATGTCGCGTTCCTTCAATCCCGAAATCCGTCTTTTGATAGAATGGAAATGTGAGGGTGTTGTGTGTGTTATATTGATTGTCAAGGAAGTCGCGGAGCTTCGCTGATTTTTAAAGTTTCAGCATGATGTCACTGCCGATGTATGCCCGCAAGCATGTGAAAATGTCGCTAAATAATTCAGGGGCTCAGGGGTAGCGAGACGCGCCTAAAACTGCTCGTCCACAAAATGCTGCACCTTAAATAAGGTGCAATGAAAGAGTATTGTATGTTTGAGGTTGCAATACGCAGACGGGAGATCTTATCTATATTTGGAGTCGCATCTAGGCTTTGCAGAAAGTCCAGCTGTGTGGAAGCGAGCTTCAAGGAATTTCATACTGAGAAGACTGGGCACTTTCCACACCTTTCTTTACAAAGTTTTCTTCTAAGAGTGCACCGGAACTAAGATTAATTCTGTGCTCATTTCGCCCTGATTATATTCTGAAAAATGAGATTGTCAATCGCTTATGTCCGGGCTGTTCAATGTCTCGGTAGTCCCCGCAAGGGACACCAGCCTCAAAATCAAAAAAAAACGACATGTCTTTTCGGGAGTCCGTTCCAAGGGATAGAAAGGCCACTACTCAGAAAGGAAAACCTGAAAGTTTTTCCTCAACCTTCATTCACCCTTGTCCTACATATTCTTCAAGAATGGATGCAACCAACATCACAAACACCACTATCCCGACATCCTTCGACAAAACAGCCATTCCTCTTTTGATATGGAGTCTCCTACTCATTATCGGCTACTTGAACGCGATGATTTGCGTTGATCACTTGAAAGATGCGCGGAAAGAGGATTCGCTTTTGGAAGGTGGAGTCTGGATGCGGGGGTTTTTTGTGTGTGAGTTATACAGATCGAAATCAACTGAAGGACCCATGAATTCACGAGAATGATACAGGCGGCTGATGTTTTGTGATAACAGGTCGAATCATCCAAGGGATCGTCGGAATCCTTTGCGTCGCGATACCGGGTATTTCGTCAGACGCGACGGATCTGGCAGACACGGACGCGATTGGGAGTGACTTCCTACATGATCTAGGGACATATCTATTTACTCTCGCATTAGTGTCGACTTCAGATGGTGGGGGAACGACGTTTAACACGGAATTTTTCTGCTGCGATTTCCTACGTTACATGTGGCTCGTAGCACCTGTCTTGCCGTTCCTCCTAAATTACATACTTGTATTGGTCAGCTCCTTGTGCCGCAAACAGGGCTTCAAAAACGGACACTCCTTGGACGGGCTTTCCCAATGCGACCCTGACGTACCTTTCAACATTTTACTAGGATATCTTACTGCAGTCGGCGTTTTAGTGTTGTCTCACATCCCTTTCGCCATTATGAATGTTTGGAAGCGTCGACCCGGTCAGTCTGGGGCCCATCCAGCATACCACGCTATTTCCTTGGCTTTCATTCCAAATGCCCTGCTATTCACTATTCCGTCGCGGTTGCAGCGTCAAAAAGGGTATTCAAGAGCCGCGGACTCAGCCTCGCAGAAGCAATCGGCTTCAGCTTCATCCCCGAAATGCTTATTGTCGCAATCCGGCTTGCGCTTGACTTCCTCGTCGGACGCTGGGACGCACATCGACGCCCGGAATGGGAACGTGCCAGATCGGTTATACTTGCTATCTGGCAGCGGGAAATACGGAGGGCTTTCTTGGACAATATACGGAATGCCAAGCGTGTCTTCCCGCTCATCAAGACTACCACAGTCTTACACGCGAATACTGAGGAGGAGTCACCACGTGAAATATCGACGAGATGGAGAAGCAAGGGATTCGTGGCGGAGCTGGTAAAGTCGGAACTTTGCCTTTTGCTAGCTGATTATGATGATCATGGGGGCAGGGAACATCGAGGAGGAAGAAGTCTTGATGATGCGTTGGTGGAGTTGTTTGAGAGTGAAAATAATACTGCGATGGCGACAGTCAGGTGTTTTGAGTTTAAGAGCTGCTTGAAGGATTCGTTGTTGCGGAAGGATTTGCGGCTGCATGAGAGGGATGAAATTGATGCGGAGAAGAGTGAGAGAAATGCATTGGAGAATGGTGGGATTATCAGAGATACTGGAAAGCAGCAGTGAAGATGTATTTCGAGGATATTGACGGATCTTTGGTGAAATGGGATGAAGGGAAATCTTCACAGCCGTTGCTAAGTCGTGGACGGCGTAGTGACTCCGGCGTTGAGCAGGAAGATATTGGTCTTTGAACTTTCCGTTCCTTGACACGACAAACCCTTGGGAAGCATTTCCCGTTTCGGCATCATAGCAAGTACAGACGCAACCGGCAGTAAGGGTAAAAGTAGCCGGCACTGGGCATGCCGTTGTCGAATAGGTAATTCGATTCCCGAATCACGTCGCTCCAAAAAAGTCTCCAATCAACACAAAGTTTAAAAGTAATTATATTCTCATAGTCCTTTCGCGCACAAGGGGTATCATTCTACCAAGTCTAACTTTACAATTTCATCACTCATAATCATCGTCGTAATCATCATAATCATCCCCATCCATTTCTAAAGGTTCATCATCTGGCCTCTCTTGCATACCAGTACTCCAAATCCCATCATCGTTGCTACCGCTCATACTTCCAAGTACACGCGTAGGCGCGCTCCGGTTGGAGGGCATCTCTTGAGCCAAAAGAGACTTCTCCAGCACCGTACGTACGCCATCGTTGCCGTCAGAGGACGGTGGGAAGCCTCCAACTTCCCCAGCAACTAACCCATTACGCCCGCAAAAGTCCAAAAACGCCTTCCAATTAGTATCTTGAACCAAAAGGTCCCTCTTGCCAATAACAATCAATCCAAACTTCGCCCGCGTGAGCGCAACATTCATCTTATTCGGCATCCCGATCAACCCCCACCCGAGCTCTTTATCTTTGTCCACGAATCTCTCTTTACTTCGCGTCGTACAGATAATCACTACTCCCTTCTCAAGACCCTGAAATACCTCTGTAGGACCAATGTCCACCTTCCACAGCCCACCATATTCCTTTCCCCGGATCATCTTCCGTAGCAGTTGGACTTGTGCTTTGAATGGGCTCATGATACACACTTCCTCCTCCTTCACAAACCCCGTTTGCACCAAGTGACCTGCGTATGCGCAGGCAAAATGGGCTTCACCCTTGTTGTACCAGCCCCCTCCATCATTCTCAAGATCATCTTCGGAAGAGTTGTTGTAGAATAGGACGGGCCATTTCTTGCCCTTCCATCCTACCCATTCCGCTAACCTATCCGTGTCGCGGGCTTCGGGCACGAGTGTGTCCGCGTAGAACATCGCTGAGGGAGCGGCCAGGATAGCTGGGTGGGAGCGATAGTTCCGGATAAGATTTGCAAAGGCGGGACGGAGAATGGGAAGCATGGAGCTGTTGAGTGTGGGCGGGGATTTGCCACTTTTGCCGCGTGCGAGGGGATGGTCAGCGTAGACTGGGCGTGCGAAGAGGCGTGCGAAGAGGGATTTGCGGAGGGGAGAGTTTTGCAGAGAGAGGCGTGGTCCCAACTGATGTTCATCGCCGGCCAATGCGAAAACGGGTGTGAAGGCGAGCTTAGCGGATTCTAAAGGAGGCGCAACGACGGAGAGGGCCAGGAGTGCTTCGGGCTCTTTGGCTTGTGCGGCTTCGTCCATCAACAGGGCAGTCCAGTGGAGGTTCGTATGTGCCATAGACGCAGATGGGTGGATAGTATTCCAGAGCTGTTCAGCGGCGTAGAGATCGGAGTTGGTCATCCGTGCGTAGACGAGAAAAGAAGCGTCGTGGCAGGTGGTGACGACGATATTGTAAGACATTAGCTGCTTGAAGGGTGGTAGAGTGAACATATCGTTTTCAGTGTAGCAGAATGGCAATACTGCATCGGGTACTTCGGCGAATGATCTTGATTGTCTGTTTAATCTGAATAATTGGGTAGGGTTGAAGTGGGCACTGAGGCGTTGAACGAGTGTGTCTGTTGCTGCGTCTGATGGGGCGCAGAACAGGATGTGGGAGACACCGTCGACATTTTTGATGAGTTGAATCGCAAGCTCTACCAAAGTCTTCGTCTTTCCAGTCCCAGGAGGTCCAGATATCAGAAATGGAAGAGTACCATAATTCTGGACACAGATGCTCTCGACAACCTTTTGCTGCTCATAGTTGAGTTGCATGTCAATGAAGTGTCTCTTGAAAACCACGCTATTCAGGTTAGTCTGCTCTTCGCAGTCTGCTTCAGTGGGGAAGAGCATTGACTTGAGCCATGTTCGGGATTCTGGAGAAAATTCACTGGTAGAAGGTGTGTGAGAACTCATCGAAATATTACATGATTGCGTGCCGGGCAGTGTATTAACTCCACTCTCTGAGGCGCAAGTAGCAGTCAAAGGCATAGCGTAGCTCAACCCATGCTGAATAACAGGTAAGACCTGTTGCATGGGTAGGAATCGCTTTGCGGGAATGGGAAACTGAACGTTGAAACGCGCTTTCGCCGTACTCCTTCCCTTGAACGGATCGCACACTCGGACCAAAATCATTTCGTTTCTCCGCTGAACTCTCCGAACACGACCAATATACACGGTTCCCGACCAGTCATATCCGAACCGCGGTTTCTTTCGCATTTTTGACGGCGCGGTGGGCACTGAAAGGCGATATTCCGGTAGATCTTGAAAGGGGGCTCGCACGTGTAGCACCTCACGAAGCTCAATCTGGTCATCTTCCTCGACATAAGGCGTGTTCTCCTGAAGACCCGGGACGTTGATAGCGAGAACTGTGCCACCTTCGTCCTTGAATATGGTGCATTCATGATCATAGAGCGCGTACGAGGCGTTTTCTTGGCACCGAGCCCGTCGTTCTGCTTCGACATGATATTGGAAGTATTGCTCATAGTTTTCGGGGCTCAGATCGTCTGCTGGGTTGAGAGATGCAACGCGGAAGGGAGCGAGAGGCTGAGGAACGAGTGGTAAGAGGTCAAACGGAAGGGCACCTCGAAAATAAGCGCCAAAATCGAGTCGATCCAGAGGCGGGGTGTCAATGACTGGGCCGGCTGGTCGTAAATTAATGCTCGTGAGAGCCCCTGGCACAAAAGCGCGTGCATAGACATCGAACCCAGGTTCCTTGTATTTGGAATCTGTCGCAGGAGCTTTGACGGATTCCGCGGGAACAATAATCTTTGTCGCACTGGATGGAAGGGTTCTGGTGACTCGGTGTGCCGATGCGGGGGCGGGGGTAGAGCTTTGGCTAGCAGGGTTTTGCACGGCCGGATCAAGATGCAGAGGCTGCTTGGAGAGCGGGTCGACGATGGCTATGGCCTTGGATTTTGGTTGTAGAGTAAATGTGCTTTGGGCAAACCAGTCTACTTCTTTTGACGGCGCCATGATATGACATGTTGTGGTGTTGTTGGTGTTGATGTTGATGTTGATATTGATGTTGATGTCGTTATAAAAACAAAAAGCAAATATAAATGCGGTTGCCCTGAGATGCATCAATCCGCGTCACCGTTGACGCTATGTTTCAGCGCCTGGTCACGGGATTTAGCCTGACATTCGCTAACTTTTAGGCCGGAGCTGGCAAATTTTACCGAGCAGTCCCCTGCAGTTACAGCGTAACGTCACTAACAGCTTTAGAATAATATCTGCTTATCAATCTAACAAATATCTCCATGCGAGCAAATTGGTTTTTAGAACTAATATCTCAATACTATATTTTTAATACTTGTAAATAAATGTATTCGAATCAATTCACAATTCTGTATGCCTAAGATTAATAAAGATACGCCGCTCATTGCAGATTGATTCGGAAGCGATTTGGAAGCGATTCGTTGTGGTACCAGGAACGGTTTCTAGTCTCGGTCTCTCTCCGCGTCATACAACAATATAACTGGGCATTTTGATGGTTTTGAGATGCGTTATAATTTTAATATGATTTTTTCAAAAGCATTATTGGCAAATAACTTAGATCTACCTACCTTGAATTACCTGTGTCAAGATCTTGCTGTTCCGGGACCTCTCAGTTTGTAGCTAGCGACTTACGTATATCGCCGTTTCGGGATATCAATCGGCTTTTTGTTGCATGTCGCACTGCGGCCATTTAACTTTTCCTCATATTTAAACTCTTCTTTCTTCATATTGTAGTTCTTTCTGCTCTGCTGGACGAATTCGCAATCCAGAAATAGAAATACCACACCCAGCTCCTTTCAGCAGGCCAGTCATCCCTAAAAGTCTCCAGCCAAGCACGGTACGCCAAGTACCTCAAACCCCCATTGACTAACCTGAATATAACTACCGCCGACCACAGGTTGCCCACTAAACTCAGAATCACATGAGCCTTTTCAATACTAGACAGTGAGCCAACGGTACGTTGCCTGTCGATGATAAACAAAGTCTGTGCTATCGGTGGCGGTGTTAGGAATGAGAATACTTGGCTAGCATCGAGCGCAAACATAATCGTGGCAGCTTTCCCCAGAGGGCTTAAGGCGACCCAGCCAATACGAATTTGGATGATGACTCGTAGGACAATAGAGATGAGATTACAGTATGATAAGGGCACCACTACAAATAGTGCTGCGATTCCCTGAACAAAATTTGAGAGAGTCTGATGGAAAGAGCGCCTGGAAAAGTCGCTACTCCAATGTTGGTAGACGGGGTACTCTGAATCCGAGTTTTGTAATAGGTAATACATGGAGCCATAGCGCTTGAGTGAAAATTGGGCAAAATTACCACACTGAACTGTGAGTATCCACTCGCTTTTGATATGTTGGCCGAAAATACTCGGATATTTATCCACATCAATTGGAGCCGCATCGTTCCACGTCAAAGGACAGTCGTATTGTCCTACAATATTAGTCTCTTGTCGTTCTGCCGCAATACCAATTCGCTCTTGGTTTTTCAGATCATCGTCCTCTTTCACAAATAGCAAGCATCCTTTTCTCGCCACATAGGATAATTTGACCGTATTCTCCACCTCTAGTACCAACATCGCCTTTGGAAATACCTCCCGCTGCATGTCGTCAACCTCTGGCCTTTGCAAATGAATTAGAAAATCCTTTGACCGTCCTGGAGACAGTGGCTCATCGATGCGAAGGATAAACTCAGTCTTGTCTTTCCAGATGTCGGTGACGTCCAGTAAGATAGCGGCAGTGCCACCTTGATTTGAATACTTTAAATTTCCGTCTTCCGTCCATGATAAGGCGGTACGAACTGCCAGATCTTCATCAAAGGGATCTGGTTCCGGAACACGCATCGTTGTCCGACTCGGCTTGGACGGAACCCACCGATCTAGGCAATTCGAGGAGGCTTCTGATCGAGGGCCATCATTGAATAGTAGTCCCAAGGGCAGAACATCAAGCTTCATCAAGAGAGCCTTCATCCGGAGAGAACCATGTAGTGCCAGAATTTGATAAGCATTGATATCGAGCAGATTTGCGAAGAGAGCCGGAATGTCTTCGGTCATGGTAGTGTTCCGATCCGCCAGACTGTTCCAGATGGTACAAAATTGGCGGAGCTGGCTTTCTGGAGTCGCCTGGCCGAGGGTGTTGTGAGACAGGAGACCCCGCGGGAGGAGGTTAATAACGCGGTCAGCCGCCTCTTGGAAACGATACCGCAAATGAGCGAGGATGGGTTCAGCACAAGAAACCTGGTAAGCCACCTTTTCAGCCTGGGATGTGGCCCTCTTTCTCAGATGTATCTGAATGTACCATGGCAGTATCCAAGGGACCAAACCGTTTGCAACCTCGATTGAATAGTCATCTAGCGAAGACTTTGTAGGAGTGAGCGGGGTTGCCATACCACTAGCACAAGGGAAATATATTTTTCGAGCTAGGGCGCCTTCTTGAAGTGTCCAGCAACGCCGCATCCAAGTGGAACAGATAAAACGAGCTAAGCCTTCGATATCGGAAAGAGCATGAGACGGGTTCAAAACTATTGATTGGAGTCCGGAATCGAGAACCAGAACCTGGGAAGCTCCCGCGTAGACTAATGCCATTTGATTAATAGCTGTCATCTTGAGACGGTTGACATCTGAAACAACGGCAGGGGAATCGTCAGAAGCCACAACAGGTATGCATAGAGTGTCCATCCAGATCAACCTTTGGTTCCGGGAGCTATCTTGAAAGCCAGTATTTGAAAAATATTCCAAAAAAGTCTTCTGTCGGACAGGTGAAGCATTCAATTCTAATCCCCGGGACATATAACTGTCTGAGTTCGATCCGTATGATCCACGTGGCATTTGAGACAGACACCTCGAGAGCCTCTCAAGTTGACATTGAGGTAAAGCATTCGCATTTGGATTACCAAGACCGTCAGACCACACGTGGGAAACAGCGACATAATCACAGCCGGGGCTCGCCTTGGTGATTTTCAAGCTGGCTCGGGCATGTTCCTCTTTCTGGATTGAGATGAGAGGAATTCCCCCTCCTCGAATGATGGCCTTGACTTCGTTGGCGTCGGTACTGGTAAAGTCGCAAGTACAATGGTCGGAGGTGTGTCGATGTTGGTATTCTCTATTAAGCGTGACGTTGTTTGCGATACATGCAGTCTCGTTGCAGCTGTTGTGTGACAGTGCATGTTCTTGACCTCGTAAGCGGGCCAGATAGTAGACAACAATAGGATCATGAGCATCAAATAGTGCGGCAATTTGTTGCGGGCACCAGCCCCCTTTTTGCATATGCGCTCTGAGAAATTCGGAGCTCCATGGAGAGATTTTAACCTCATCTCGCGAAGGTCCTACAGCGGTGATCTGGAGTGTTCTAACCAACACAAGAACTGCCAGTGCAGTCTCACCCGCAGGAGAAGTTGCCAGCAGACCGAAAGACTCCATCCTATTGACCACTGTCCAAGCAAGAGTGCAGGTTGCTTCGATATGTTCATTCCAGCGTGTAAGGAACGAGGGTCTTCCTGTACCATCCACAAGCCTAGACTGCAGTTTTTTCAGCGTGAGGAAAGAACCTGCTGAGCGATCGTCTGACCAGGTGACTAAGTCCGGAAGTCGAAAGCCGCTTTCCAAAGATTCCGCCAACAAACCAAAAAAGAGCCAAGATTGGAGATATCTTGCAATTTCGATGGAGGCCATATCACGGGTGGAATTCTCAGTAAAGACATGGCGAAGGGGAAAGCTTGCGAAATTCCCATAATCATAAGGAATGATTGGCTCCACTAGCCTAACACTAATCTCAGGAAGAGGATTTTGAGGCTTTGGGATGTGGTCCATCGCAACAGACTTAGCAATATGGTATTCCGGATTTTGATGGGCGGAGAAAAATAAGAGGGGTACTTCGTAGAAGTGAGGTTCAAGATCATATTATTGTCTAAATATCTAGTAAGATTTCGGCACATAAAGGAGGTTATGCCCGAAACTTGAGAGGGGTGTTTTTACGGAGCATTTTGGGCTGGGCAGAATTTGCTATTCACGTGATCGGTATGAAATTTACTCCTGCTGGTATAGTAATTACTACTTTTTAACGGAATAACGAAATTTGAACGAGTTTTGTATTGAAGATGGGGTTATATCTGATTGATGTCCTGATTTGCCACCGATCAGGAAAGGCAAGGTTTGATGAGATTCCGTGGTACTAATGGCATGTGATAGTAATTGAAGGTATTTCATTTCAGATAAGAAATTCCTGGCTCTTGATACGGGTGACTCCCATTCTCCTCTGAAATTCCATCCAATTATCGATCCTCATACTTGTAAATGCCCTTCTTCAGTCCCTTAATGTGTAACTCGATAATCCGAGACCGAGACCGATACCAACAAAGCGCCAAATTCCCACCAAAGACCCTGAATCCAGATAATTTAAAGTTTCTCTGCTTCAGTAAACGCCATACTTTTAAAGTTTAGTCATTCTTGACCAGCCGCTATGCTAAGTTAGTTACTTAGACCCAATTGGAGAAATATTCTTACCAATAATAGAAACCATGTGGTCATCGTTGTCAATATTCTCCCCTGCGTTGCATTACTGCTGTCAATTCTTTGGCTGCTCAGTATAGCATGAGAGCACGAGTGCTCGACTTTGGTGGTACTTCAAATTACCGCACCTACATCGCTACAATATCCCGTGGATAAATTGTAATGCCTTTTGGGATGCTTGCTCCTGGTGGACAGAAAAAGTGGCACTAACTTTGAAAGTGCCACCGCCGAGTGGAACCGTCCATTTTTTAGGCCATCGCAACTTCGCAAGGTTTGTTGATTCGAGTGCTAGTGTCATTCGACCTGTCATAAGAAAAAGGATCGCCTTCTCTATCACAAAACTCAGAATTCGTCACGATTTTCGTTGGCTGAACAAGTTAGCAAACAACCCCGGGAAACCGCGCAACAAAATCTCTTCTCTTACATCAGATGGATACCGATAGTCCTTCTCTCGTTCAGTCCCAGGCCTCGTATCCTTCTCAATCTGCTTCAGCAGATAGTACTCCCTCTTCAGTCCCTTCATCAAAGGCATAAACGCTTCAGGTCCACTCCCTTCTTTCCGTATCGCCTCGATCTGCTCACAGATATCTTCTTCCGTCGCCCAATCCTTTCGAGCCTCTCTCCAGTCTACCTCCTCGTCACCGTATGGATTGGAGTAGGACAAGGCGTTCTGTTTAATACTGTTCCGTGTCCTCTGCAGGAACTTGGTGGGACTGTCACCTGGATATTTCGCAATGCGATAGTCTGCGCCCCAGTAGAGCAGTTGACAGGCAACGCGAGGGCGGCATTGGACTAAGGCCTCGAATAAAGGGGTGATGCCTCGCTTGTGAGTGTTGATATCGCTCCCCGCGTCATAAAGAAGCTTCAACGTTCTCAGCGAGCCTGACCTAGCCGCGCGAGAAAAGGGCGTAGACCCTGACTCGTTCTTTAGATGCGGATCTGCTCCGTTATCTAATAGAAGCTTGGTGACATCAGGGTGGCCTCCCTCTGCTGAGAAGTGAAGCGGTGTCATCAACGAGGTCATTCCTTTTGAGTCTTTGCTGCTCCTGAAATTGACAGAAGCTCCGAGGTCAAGAAGCTTCTGCACAACATCCAACGCGCCGCATCTTGCAGCAACATGCAATGGAGCGACGCCATTAGCAAGAAAGTCCATGTGTTCGTAGCCTTGAAGTAGGAGCGAGACGAGGGCGTCGATCCCGAATTCGATTGCGTAATATAATGGAGGCCGAAACGGACAGTAATACACGATATCGCGATGATACATCTGCTGCCATGATATATAGCTCCCTATGGGATGAGAGGGATTCATGAACCAGTCGAGGAGATGTGTTGCCTCGTCGTCCAAGACGTCTGCAGACAGGCTCAATCGCAGGTGACGAGCCCAATAGCGACAAGCATAGTCGTAAAAGGGGTATTTGAGTGTGCGTTCTCGCAATTGGAGCCGCTCAATCTGGGGAGAGGACCCCATAATCTCGGTCACGTCTTTGATATCCCTGCGCGAGGGTAGCGCGATCTGCTTTTCGATTGATGATGTGCCTAGAGCTTTCCGCAATGTGGTTTTCACAATCCGATCTTCGTCTATGGTGACGATGCTTTTTTCAATAGGTTCGGAAAAGTCCTCAAACCCGATGTACTGTAAACAGATTTTGGCGAGGTTGTCGTGAGTGGCCTTTGGGTCAAACTGGAATGTAATGGCTAAAGTGGGATCCATCTGGCCGGATCGAAGATACTCCTCGACAGAATAATGTGCCGGACTCAGAAAGGTTAGAGTAGGTCCTCTCAGATCTGAGTACCTGCTCCTAGTGGTATCTTGGGTATATATTGTAACGAGGCTTCCAAGCGAGGAAGCAAGGTCCATGAGATCAGTTGCGATGCCTGACTCGTCGAGACTTTTATCACCTGGACGAATAGAAATGGCTTCGGCGATCTGCGGTAAGGTCAAAGGAACCATGCTGTACTGGAGCCATTGCAGAATAAGTCTCATATCTTCAATATCGTTGGGTCGTTTGGTACAAAGCTGGCGAAGAATCTCGTCGTATGTGGCATACACCCCCGAAGGTAACTTGGCCAACGCTTCTTTGATAGCTCGATCCGACTTGAGTCCACAGACGTAGTCCAATTGGAGTTTCGCTATTAGAATCCTTTGTCGATTTAGCATTTCATTCCGCTGAGCGATGGTTGACTTACATCCCATCTGCATTCTTCCTCAATGCCTCCACGATCAGAAGACTTAGGTCATTCTGCCTCAATTTAAGAGCCTTTTGGGCAACACGAGCCTCTACTTCTGAGGAGAGATAGAGAAGAATATCTGCTTCCATATAGTCTGCGGCGGCCATTTTTGTGGTCGCGATAAGAGAAATCGCTTGGATAAGCTCAATGTCGTGTCTGCTCGTAAGAAATAATTGGAGGTCTGAGTTGGCAATCAAGCTTTGGAGCCCATTGACAAATTTATTCAGATCATCACACTCATCCACGGCGTCCACAACCAGGTACACCCTTTCCCAACGTCTGAATAGGAAGCAGAGAAGTTCGATGTACTCCGATACCGCAAGAGGTTGGATTGGGGAGCTCGGACGCAACTTTGGAGCCGGTTGTTTCTGTTTGCGCCAAGAGTCGGCGGCTACGAGACAGCCATCGTCAAGTTCGAGGAGTTGCTTCATGATAACATGGAGCAGATTTTGGATTGATTGTTTCCCAGGATCTCGGTGATCACAAAAGAAGTACAAGACTGCATCATTTGGGGACTGTTGCCGTAGGTGATGAATCGTAGTGGCCGATAGAACAGTTTTGCCACATCCAGCTGTAATAAAGTTCAGCATTTCATGAGACATTGGAGTGGTATTACCCACCAATACCGTAGAGCCACATGCATCCATGAGGATGAAGCAGCCAGTGATTGAAGTCCTTGGATACCAAGAGCCACTCCCCTGTATCTGGGGCCTTTTGACTCAAAGCGGCGTTGAAATGGGCTTCCGTTTCAACACTATCAAGGCAAAGCCATTTTTGGATCGCAGATCGCTCCTCCTCTTTCAAGTTCTCCTCGAGCGTAGAATTAATGAATGACAGGTTTTTTGCATTAGCATTCGTTGTCGATTTGATGTTGTTGATTCCGTCGCTGGAGAATATCAGTCATGCAGGAACGAGGCAGCCTCCTACTCACAGTGCATCTACGACGCCCCTCTCAACCCTCCCAGCCGTAGCTTCTAATTCTTTGAGGCTCTTGGCTGAGTCAACCATAACCGCTGCGCTCAATGCCTCACGCAGCCTTCCAAGCTGCACCATGAGATCCTTGGTCTCTTTATCTTTGAATGGCCACGCCATTCTTCTCCCTGTATTCCGCACTCTTTCGCCCTCAACCTCTTCACAAGCTTTGACATTCCTCTCAATAACCTTCATCAATTTCTCACAGTCGTCAAAAACCCCCAATCTCCCCAGCGTCTGAAGTGCTCCATCAAAGCTCCCATTCTCCGACGAAGAGCCGGCAAGGTCTAGCAGCTGATCAAGCAATGCATTCAGAGTCGCCGTTTCCCGTAACAGAGCCCGGATCTCCGATGGCGCCTTCTTGACCCGGTTCACATATCCATAACCCAGAACAAGCACTTCGCCTGTGAAAGAAACAAGCTGCACGATCGTTGCTGCTGAGCCGACGGCTTCCATGGCTGCTTTGGGTGTCCGGGGCCACCCCCACCTTGAGCCTCGTGTCCCAGAATGGCAGAAACAGCGAAAACAACAATAAATCGTAGACAATAGAGACAACAACTTCTCGACTGCACTGCAAAAACACAATGTACACCTCAAAGTCAAAGACAACAACTGGAGAAAACGTGGTCGGCCACCTGAAAAGCGGGCAGCACCAGTCGAGGAGCTGCATCTCAAAATTCGCTGCACAGCCGCCACAACCCGCGCAGACGCCCAATCAATGCGCCCATTACCAAGGATCCCGGCTTTCCCATCGCTTGATGTTTTCTCAGTGCTCAAATAATACTTGATTATAACACGGAATTCGAAAAGACCTACTAGAACCCCCATTCAACTTAGATGATCAGGAGTGAAAAGCTTTACAAGACTCACGATCACGACGTCGAGATTAGGGAGGTTGCGCTACAGACTTAGCGAGCGCACGCTAATGAACCCCTGAGCTAATCCCTAAGCAGAGAAAAACTGTCCGCTACTCCGATATTTACACTGTCACTTGAGTATATTTCTCAAGCAAGTTTATAATTACAAAGCCTATACCACTTTCTCGAAACAAATATCGAATCTCAATCTACCATTCAACTGAGAGTCTGCTCTAAAACCCTATACTACAGCAACCACCAAAGAAATACATAAAAATTATATAGAGCCACATCCACATAACTCCATCCCGTGAGCGTTCTCCAAGATTTTCTCGATCCAATATCCCATATTCAACACACCAACCCACCACAGACTTTTACGACGAAGCAACAAAAGTATCTAATATGAATACCCAAAAGGGACTGGAACACATTTCAGGAGCACCCGATCAAAAGTCTACCTAGATGTTGGAGCTCGCCGGTCAGAAATAGACTCTAGCGATTTCACCAATTTCTACCAGCTCAAATTTGCCATCCTTCAGATCTTGCAAGGATCGGAAAATAAGAGTGACAGCGAGGAAACAGTGTGTGGACCGGCGTGGAGGTACAGCGACTTTATTTTACTGTACGGAATTGTGAGCCACCAACTTCTTCCCATCACGACCATAACACAACAACCCACACATTCACAATCACAAAAATCAAGGAGTCGAGACAGCCTTGAATTAAACACCCCCTCTCATTCTCTACCCCTACAACACTCAACTCAACCAACTAAATAAAAACAACGCCCCCAACCCCCACATGCAAAATATCCCAATTCCACCATTCAATCCAGACACTCCATTCATGTCATCTATGCTAGAATTTCGGATGGCAGCTGCGTATGGAATCCAATACCAATACCAAACAAAGAAAAGACGTGGGTATACATAACTCATCTCATCTATTCTAATCTCTCTTCCCACTTCTCCTTCACCACCTCACACTTATTTATTCCCCGAAAAAAACCACGAACTCCTCTTATTCCCTCCACTCCCCGCCCCAGCTTCATTCTGCAGTCCACTAATAACCGGTATCTGCCCCTGCGCCTCACCCGCACCACCGCCTCCACGCAACGGTTTCGCGATACGCGAGCCGAAGAAATTGGATGTTGGGTCGCCTCCGGCGCCCGAGAGGCCGCGGGTTGAGCCGGATTTGGCGGCTTCGAGGCGTTCTTTTACGGCTGTGAGTTGGGATTCGAAGCTGTGTTTCATTAGTGCATGTCCAGTGTCAGTGTGTCGAGACAAGGGGAAATACCGGTGATTAGCAGCCGTAAGTTTCTCCTGACTATCCTGAAGCAAGCTCTCAAGACTCTGTATCCGCTCATTCCTAGCAATCAATTTCCTCTCCGCAATCGCGACCTCTTTCTTCAGACTCCCGTTCTGCTCTACGAGTTGTCGTTGCACGTGAGTAAGTTGTTCGAGATTCCGCTCCAGGAACGCCATTTTCTTCTGCTGGGCGCGGTTGTTGGAGGAGCGGAGCACGTTGTTGTATTGTTCCCTCGTCTCATCGAGAGATATTTCAAGCTCGACAACACGCTCGCAGCGGTTTTGGAGATCTCGCATGAGAGATTTCTTCATTACGTCGAATTCGGCGATTTGTTGCTGCACCGTCTTGCCATTCGGCGTCCCTGCTGAGCCGTTGGCTACAGCGCCGCTCTTGACGCGTCGTTGCAGGTCGTCGTTTACAGTCTTGAATTTTTGAATTTCGGCGGATTTCTGGGCGAGCTCCGCCTTGAGATCCGAGACGAGTTCGGTTTGGACGTCTTGTTTGTTGGCGTATGCTGCTGCTAGACGCTCTTTTACTTCATCTACGTCTGCTTCGGTGAGGTTGCGTTCTAGGATGTCTTCGTAGTCTCGCTCGACGGTTTCGAGGCGTTGCTCGAGTTCTGCTCTTCGCTTGGCGTCGGCATCGCTGGATGATGTGCCGTAGAGGGATAGCTCAGCTTGTCGGACTATGCCTTGTGTCTCGACGAGCTTAGCACGGATTTCTTGCAGTTCATCGGGTGCAATAGCTTCGCCAGCAGAGCTTTGCTCGTGAAGAGCATCGACCTGGTCGATGACATTCTTGATGGCCCGCTCATTATCGCTGAATACATCACCGCCCAAGTCGAAGCCAGCCATCATCTTGGCCATCTTCTCGGCCTTCTTCTTCTCCTTCTCGTCCAACACAGCGCTAGTCTCCTTTGCGCTCATCTTGACATCAAGCAATTGCTGTTTGACCTCATCTAATTCGGCAGTGAGCTCAGCGTTGGCTTCCTTCAGACTGTCCATAGTGATTTGAGCTTCCTTGCTCTCGAATGATAACCGCTCGAGTTGCATCTTGAACTCGTTGACCTCACTCGTGAGCTTCTCATTTTCTTTGTTGGTCTTGCCGTCATGCTCCTTCAGGTAGGCGAGCTCTTCTTTCGTTTCCCGAAGCGACTTTTCTACAGCAGCAATTTGGCTCTCCTTCTCGGCAATCTGATCTTGAAGCTCGTTCTCTCTCCGTAGGAATTCTTCTCGCTCGTCCTTATCCAGCGGTAGTACTGGAGTAGCGGATCGTTCTGAGGCAACAGGGGTGTCTGCTCGGCTTTCTGTCGTGAGTCGAGAGGGCGTTGATGGTCTTGGGGTCTGTGCATCCTTTTTTGCAGCGGTGACTCCTGTTATGGGAGGCGCCCACTTCTCTTTCGGCACCGACTCTCCAGCTCTCCATTGCTGAACCTCAGCATCCAACGTCGATACATATGTCTCGAAAGTAGTGATTTGTGATTGCGCCTTCTTGAGTAAGGCTTTGAGTTCCGCAGGACTGATCTCCGCATTGACCTTGGCCTTGTTCTTGATCGCCTTCGCCCGCATACCAAATCGCAGCGTACTCAGCGTTTCCGAATCGTTGTAACTACTCGGTGAACAATTGATAATCAGCGTCGTCCGACTGTTCCCTCCCAGCGATTCTTGTAAAATTCTGGTGAGTTTCGAGTCTCGGTACGGGATATGCTGCGATTTTCCATCCGTCAAATTATTGATGACCATACCCAGCGCACTCAAACTTTTGTTGATCTTCTTGGCTTCCTCCAGAGTCTGTCCGCTAGCACCAGTCTTGCCGACCTTCTCGGAACCCGCCAAATCGACCAAGAAGAGCTGTCCACTCTTCGCTGACCCTGTTTCCACGTTCTTTTGTGTTATCGTGATGACGAATATGGAATGTGACCGCGAAGATTCCTGGTTCATGTTTGTAGAAGCAACTGCTCTCGACGCTCCTCCTCTCCGCATAACTTCGTACACTTCTTGTACACTCGAGACGTAAATCTCTAGCAACCCCTTGACGTACACCCCCCTATTCTTCTCCTCGTGCACCGGCAGGTTGTCATTGTGCGGTGCCAGTAAATCTCTAATCCTCTCCATGTAAATTTCCATATAACTGACTCGTACCGTGTACTCGATGGTCCCCGGACTGCTCAGAATGCTGGCAAATATCTGCTCCACGATTCGGGGAATCACACCTCTGCCCTCATCATTGTCAATATCCGTCCCCATCATCGTATATGACTTTCCCGCCCCAGTCTGTCCATATGCGAAGACGGTGCCATTGTAGCCGTTGAGAATGTCGTCTACGGTGGGTTTGATGGAGAAGTCGAAAACGTCTATTTGCCGCGAGTTCATGTCAAACACGCGGTCGAAGGTGAAGGAGCCAGAGGCCTCCTTGGACTGCAGATAGTCAGCATACTTTTCCCTTGCATGGTGCAGGTGTGGCAGCTTCTTACCTCGAGGGCGCATGTATCCTCGGACTCAAAGGTGACAATAGGCAGGCCGCCCTGCGCTATCTCGGTCTTGTTTTGCGGCCTGAAGCGCGCAATAACCTTGATAGAGTTCGACATGGTGAAGCTATCCAGAAACAATCATGGGCGGGTTGGTGGTTGTGGTCGAGCGCCGTGTCGTCGAAGTTTTGTGACGTTTCTCGATAAGGAGGTTGTTTTGGGAAACGCGAGACTGCTGGCCCATCCGCGCCCAGTAGCAAATTGGCTCAATGCGGTCACGTTGCACCAGCAGGGGATGCCTGCAGCGAGAAATTGTGAATGGAGACGGGAATATTAATTATCAACAGGAAAAAGAGAAATTCAACATGGAGATTTGAATCATTTGGTTGATGATTTATTCTTAATACGCAAATAATCGCTAGCTATGCATGTAGTATGTAGAATGTCCCGGCTGCCTGACTGACTCCTTCCCACGTAACGCATCCAGACAAAGAGAGGAACGCGCCCGAAAACTCCAGAACCCCGCCATTATCATTCTCATCATGCATCCCAAGACCAATACGTGTGCTTCTATCTCAACTTTAATCCTCCCAAGACTTCTCTACTGATTCTCGCACTCGCTTTGTATATTCTCGTCTGTTGTCTTTGTACAGGTTTGATGCTTCAACATTGGCAGGCGAGCTTGTGTTTGGATCATTAAGTAAACTGCTCATGTTAGCATTTCTTCCTCTTCTTTCCGGGTTTCCCGAACCTTTGGATACTCGTCAAGACAGCCGCCACATCATATGTCGGACTCCACCGGTTCTGAAGAATATCCAAGCACAGTTCGCCAGTGGCGTATACGTTGGGGTGGAACATGTTGCTGATGAATTTGACAGCGGGAGGTTTGTTCGGGTATTGCTCTTCGAAGTGCATAACGAGTCTGAATGTGCCGTCTTCGAAGGGAGTATCTGCTGGGCCGATGATGACTGCGTTCCTTTTGAGGGGGTCAGTATTTGCTCCTGAATTCAAACTCGAGCTTTCCTACCATGTCATGACATTATCAGCTACCGGGGATGCTGAAACTCCAGCTGGAGGATCTGTTTGCATGCGCTGTATGGCCGGTTAGCCCCTCCATATGATCGTGTGCTCGTTGCCACAAACCTTGAAGTCTCGCATCAAACGGCGGCGAGCAGCGGTAGACATGGTGGGCGAGCTGGAGGGAGATGTATGGTTTCGAAGTCTTTCCTAAAATTCCAAGGTCACACTGCGCACAAGGGATTCGTGATGGTTGATCGTCAAGTCTGGGTGGTAGCGTGAGGTGGTGGTTTAACGGAAGTTTATGTGGGTTCCCGATAGCGCGATGGGAAGGGAGACGGGAGGAGAGTTGTCAGATTATGTACGGAGGGGACTAAATGGCAACTGCAAGGGCCCGCCTTTCAGTACGAGGATATAGCCGAAAGAGGAAGTAGTGAAGCTGAATGTTGCGAATTGAAGGTGGGATGGGATTGACTTTCTGTGGTTGCAGCAGACCGCTTGGACTCGAGAATGGACAGGATGAGGGTCGCCGCATAAAAAGCCACCGCAAGGTTCACCAGGTGTCGTATCGCTGATAACGAGAGAATGTGGGACGATCACGTGGAGATTGCTGATTTTCCCCGCGCCTCCGATGCTTGCTCCGCGTAGCGCGTCTGGTCTCCGCGTCTGGTCTGGTCTCCAGTAGAGATTGTCGCGATCACCTTACTGCAATGAACTTATTATCTTCTGACTACCTTAAAGGGAAAAGCAGGGCCCCAACTCGGGGGACTGGTCTAAGTCGACACACACCTAGGAAGGAAACGCCCGCGCACTCTCCAGAATATATCTTTGTAAGGCACCTTAGCATTCGCAGGTTGTTGGCCATCCATGTGCGAGGAATTGGTCTCGTTCGCAGCCGAACATTAATTCATGACTGTAGCTTGTGTTATGCCGTCTCGGCTCGAATTCCATCATGCAATTGCTCATCACACCATGCTTTTCCACTGCCATTCTGGGTTTATATTCACTACTGGACTATACCAGAATGCTTTATCCTGGCATTTGAATATTTAATAGAACTGTTTGTTAACAGTTGAGCTGTGATGCGAGTGGTCACTCAAAATTTATTTCGTACATATTCCGGGATTGGCGCAACACAGGGACAGGACGGCATGGAACCGTATGGGTAGTTTCTCTCATATTTCTTGTATATGGTTTAACTTGGGCCGGCCAGTGGTCGATTCTGTAGTGTGGGGTTCTACGTTGCTGTACCTTTGGTATTTTGAGTTCAAGTTCAATTTGTCATGATGTTGATGCAAGAACGAGTTCATGCTCGTTCCTGCCACCTTTGATCTCAATTTCGGATATCTTCAGTGCTGCGGAGCTTCAGAATCTCTTTCTTCTCCTCGTGAGACTCACAATACGCACAAGCCCCCAAAGCCATCCGACAACGTGCAAACTCTCTCAATTTTTCAATCAACTTCACAAAGTCTCCACTTCCTCACTTTCCGAACCGATTCCGTAACAAAATGGCTACTAGAGGAGAAATTCCGTCCCTTCCTGGCAATTCCCAAGTTGACGCCAAGGGTTGGGCCCCTTTCAGGCTGTCTTCTATCACTTCAAGAGTCACATCCTCCGTTCTTGAGGGTTCCGACAAAGCTACTATTGCGAACAATGGTGGCCATTTCTACGTTCCTGCTCCTTCTGTTTTGCTGGAGCACAAATCGTACATAGATGCTGTACTTTCCAGACCATACAAATCGTACAAAGATGCTGTACTTTCTAAACCCCCGCCATCCAAGGATATCGATTGGGACTTCGATCAATATCGTAGCCCAAGAGTCCCCAAAAAGGAGCCTGCGGCCACATCTTCCATTTCCTCCTCTGCCGTTGCTTTGGCCCCAACTGAGCAGGTTCGCAGTTCTGCACAGAATAAGAAATCCATTCCATCATATGACGAGGAACGTGAAGAAATGAAGCTGAGTCACCCTGCCCATTCCAAAAGGGCTGGCAAACAGTCAGTCAATAAGCGTCAGATAATTGACGTTGATGAACCGCAGGCTGGGCGCTCAATTAAACGACATGTTTCGAACAAATTCGAGTCTGCGGCCGGGCACCAAGATTCATATCATGTCGATGAACCCGAATCCCCGTCCAATGAGAACAAGGAGTCCCGAACTGATGAATCCGGGGACTCATCCAATGGAGACGATGAGGTCCGAGTCGGCGAGGCCATGGCCGACATCGACGAACTGATGGGATGTTTTACCCCGGTTCCCAATGCACCAGAGGACAATCCGTACATGGAATCCAAGGAATCAATTGAAGCCCAAATTGAAGGACTCCTCAAAATCCAAAACGCAGATCATCTCGAGCCTCAGTACCCTGATAATGACCACACTCAGCGTCTACACCGACGCCTGCTTCATATACTCAATCGAGTCGTGGACAAAGTCAAGCAGAAATCTATTCAGAATGCTTGCGTCCCAATCAAGCTATCGAAATGGTTTGCGGTTATTGACCCTCCAAGAGTGGTCGACGTTATGATCTCAGCCATGCCTGAGAAAGCCCGGCAGGTATTGGGCGAAGAAGTCATACGAGTTCAAGACCTTATTGAAATTCAACAGCCTTCAAAGGAAGACAGGACTAAATGGGGGGTCTATATTGACCTCATTAGGGTACTGGAAACCCTCAAGGCTTTCTACGTTGGCTCCTCGTATGCTGTCGCGGGTATTGGAAAGCGCGAGGACGAACATATCCGCCAAGCTAATAAGCAACCCGGCGATAGGGGGATCGTAGATTCCTGCCATTATCGGTATATTCGCGAATGGAAAGGTCAGTGCAATTTCCGTCACATTGCCTTATTCGACAATGATGATCCCAATGTAGGGATTGTGCTCCTCACAGAGCTACTTATCATCATACTAACCAAGGCCTTCAATACTTCGTCTGAAAACAAAGCCAGCGAATTAGCGGCTGCAAAGGATATGCTCCCGGATGACGTTCAGTTCGACCCGTCTGGCCTAGACGGATTAAACCGCTGCCTTTTCCCTGGGCCAAAGGGGTCTCCGAACCGCCCCAGAAACTGGCCAAGCTTGTTCAACTGGACACCAGCTCCACTCAGGGGTCCATGCAGCATTCCAGATTGTTCGTCCCGAAGCACTGCTAATCGTTACTATCGCTACCCATCCAAATTCATGGAACTGGAGGTTTGGAATCCAGAGCAACATCAGCACCACCGAAAAGAGGCTGCGATATGTGGAACCTGCTGTGATCGAATCCGTAGAGCGCTGAATGAAGGCCGAGGAGACAGGCTCTCTGCAACGGGCTACAACAAACCCACTTTGGAAAGTATCCCTATTCCCACAGGTACCCCTTGCGCCCGTGCTGGCTGTACAAATGTTCATGGTGCAAGACCGGCCCATCTTCACTCTAGAGCGATATCGGACGATGGCACAATATCTTTGATATTTTGCAGTAGCCACAAGCCCAGAACCTTAACCGATAGATCTGCCCAGAGTCTGTTGGATTGGGCTGCTGGAAAAAAAGCTCATGCGGTCAGAGAACCTAAGACAGTCGAACTAGGTCGGGTCCACCAGAAACGAGGATCTATCCCCCCTGGTACCCCTTGTGCCCGCATTGAGTGTACAAGAGTTAGTCCTAGTAACGGAACTAACGGAGGATTTAATACGGTGACATCAGATGATGGCACGATGTCCTTGGCGTTTTGCAAAAGTTGCCGAGATACACATAAGAAGGGTAAGAATGATTTCTCTACCCAGGGCTTGTTGGATTTTACTCGAAAAAGGTGTAGGCAACCCGTCACCCGTGGTGCCCCTTGTGCCCGTGCTGGTTGTCCAAACATTCAAGGTGAAGGAAGCTCACGTTTCGCGAATACGAGGTCGGATGATGGCACAGTATCCCTTATATTTTGCGGCCATTGCAACTCGTACAAGCCCAAAACTGGCTCCGCCCAGGATTTGTTGGATTTTGCTGCTGAAGTCAAATTCTGTTTAGGGCCTAGAAAGAGCGGTCCATGATCCGGTTGGAGGTTGATGTGATCCTTGGAGTTTGTTTAATTCTATATCATCCCGTGTCTGTGGGTTTCAAAGCATGTTCTGTCTTACGACGGATTGCAATGAGGCATGTTCTATCTTCGGATGGATTGTCCAAGCATGTTCTGTCTTACGACGGATTGCAATGAGGCATGTTCTATCCTTGGATGGATTGTCCAAGCAGGTTCTGTCTTACGACGGATTGCAATGAGGCATGTTCTATCTTCGGATGGATTGTCCAAACATACTTTTCATTGTGCCTATTGCTTCGTGCGATGGCATGAAGAAGAGGTTTAATGATTGCACTTTATCACAGGGTGGAAGTTCAAGTGTATGTCGAAGTAGATTGGATCAGAAGTAGTGGAAGCATCTATCATAGTACAAGTAGCGAAGCTTCTGCATTAGTTGTACATAAAGACAAGAAATTGGAAACCACGTATCACACATTTCTCGCTATGACCATGACGAAAAAGAGAAGCATATACATGATGGTTCGTTGTGGGACTGCGGATCCGTGGAATGACCCTTTTCATCGACTAGCGAGGACGCCATGGGTTGTAGTCCACGAGTTCGAAAGCAATGTCTCAAGAATTTAGTATATGACCGAGAAAGGGTGGAAGGGGGAGTCGAGAAGAAAGCGATACGCATTGGGCGATTGCCGAAGATCACTGATCAGTAGATCCCATTTATTAAGAAGGCAGATGCAAAGAACCCCTTCGAAGGGGTGGCTCACCGACTCGCACATTTTCTTCTAAATACACTTGATCACAATTCTAGGACACGTTGACAGCAGCGAATAATCTTTGTTATGTGTTCGAGAAGAGTCTGGAAAGTGAACATCTCCACGGACATTGGTCAGTTGAGAGAAAGAGGCCGGTACTCGATGATTATCAAAGTTTTCTCATGAAGAAGACAACTCCATGAACCGGCTGTCGTAGCTGGCAAATGCTTCAGTGTAAAGAGAATACAATGTGACAAGAGCGTGCGGAGGATACGGCTGAAGTTGCCAGGCTGGTCTTAGATCATCTGGAAGATTAAAGCTGGTTATCAGTGGTACATCGAAGGACCCTTAGGTGATCTTTATGATATTTTCGAAGCAAGCTGATGGAAAGAGGTTGTAAATACCGTCGATGGGCAGCCGGGAAACAAATGCTCCTGTTTCACTCGCAACGAGCAGGGCTTCTGGAGATCTCTTAATGGGAAATTGGGGAGAGCGCTGGAGCTTCAACCTAATTATTTGATCTTTAGGACTTGAACATACTTGAGTGTGCCGTGCAGATTCGCAGATGCTGCTAAAAGTCGTGAACATGCATTTCAGGGGTTTGATTCAAAGGCTTTTCTGACGAAGTTGAAGCCTGAAAATGCGAGGGGACCTTCGGAAGAAGAACCCACTCAATGAACGAGGAGTGAAGCTCTGTATACTCCATTTTTTGTGGTAGAAGGGAACCCCAGTGAAAAGTTCTCTTATTGTGGGTTGAAGATAATTCTAATTGGATGGACGCAGAATGCCGGCAGCAGAAGAGGATGGGAAAGACTTTGGCGTATGGATTGCCAGTGACACCATGAATACTGATAAATACTGTATGATGAAAGGGACATATTTAGATGAGGATGGAGATATACAGATCTGGTGGGATGCGCAGTAGATGTGTATCTAAGCCAAGGTGGCAAGAAGTGAGATCCCTCATACTCTTCCGTGACAACCACATCTCGAGTACAAACAACAATTGCAATCACCCATCACACTTCACCATTTGTGCACATTAGTTTTTTTTTTAAATTTGTTTCATTGAGTGCCAAAAAAAACCCTTTCAAAAAAGAAAAAGAATACAGGACAGGCCACCCCCCAAAAAGTCACCCCCAAAAAACCCCGGGTCTCCCAAACACTTCA